>Ga0209985_10000725_pt1 | contig 34839 bp, 34 predicted proteins | sample NOAtaG_FD_187305 | JGI IMG/M metagenome (GOLD analysis project Ga0209985, IMG submission 187305) | Freshwater lake microbial communities from Lake Erie, under a cyanobacterial bloom - NOAA_Erie_Diel6S_1000h metaG (SPAdes) (version 2) | ecosystem: Environmental > Aquatic > Freshwater > Lake ...
TTTAAGGCAACTGTAAATACGGCGATTATTATTTGTGAACGGAATACTTCAAAGTCTTTTAATCAGGATCATGTTTGTCAGATGGTGGATATGACTAATGTGAGTGTTCATGATAGTTATAGTCGGTTTGTGGAGTTATTGGGGCTGGCACGAGGGGTTGATTTTGTTGTGGTGAAGGAATGTGTGAGTAATGAGGAGTATGGGATTTATTATTATCCGCAGGGTTTGATTCGGACTAATAATAATTTGCCGTTTTTTGTGGCTAGTCCTAAGTTGTTTGCGTTGATGAATGATAGTAATGATCCGTCTTGTATGCCGAAAACTATCAATCAACAGATTGGTGGCAAACGATTAAAGGTACGCAAGATTGAGATGAATGGGAAGGAGATTCAGGTGGTGAAGTTGGGGGATATTGCGGATGTAAAAGTTGGTTTACAAACTGGTGATAATCAGGCTTATTTATTCCAAAATCCTGATGCAAGGGGTAATTATCGCAGTATTGAAGATTTTAGAGAATATTTGCTGACTGATGAAGATTTAAACAAGATTAGAAATAATGAAAATTTGCGCTTAGATGTGATTAATAAAGGCATTTCTAAAGATGATCCTTCGAGTCAAAGATATTTTGGTGGGCGTTATATTGTTCCTTACGATAAAGGTGGTGAAAGCGATTCAGATGATGGTTGGATGCCTAATTATTTTGTGCCAACTAATTATTTTATTGATTGGAGTGAGTGGAGTATAAATAGGATGAAAATTTACACAATTGCTCAAAGAATTAGAGAGTATGAAGAGAAAAAATCAATAAAATCTAATTACGAAACTACAACCTGTGCTGTTTTTAGAAGTCCTGACAAGTATTTTACTGATTCAATAAGTTTCTCTCGTACTGGTGTTTATAGCCCTACGTTTAGATTAGGTTCAATAGCACCGTTTGATACCGAAGGATCTATGATTTTTCAAGATTTTATTTCTAAAGAACATTTAACAGGTGTTTTGACAACATCCTTAATTCGATATCAAACAAAAAATTTTATTGGTCACACTGTTCACGCGCAAGTTGACGAATTAAAAGAAATTAATATTCCTACAACATCATCTGTCAAAATTGAAGAATTAGTAAATCAAATCATCCAACAGCAAAAAATTGATCCTCGTTACGATTATGCCAGTCACGAACAGATAGAAATAGATAACTTAGTCTATGAAGCCTATGGACTTAACGCCGAAGACATTGCCGAAGTTGAGAATTGGTATGCGCGTAGATATCCAAAATTATCTCAAGCTCAGAAGGCTAATCTGCGGAAACTTAACCCCCACTCTTTGAACACGGATTAAGCGGATTACACAGATTGCGCGGATTTTTTGGATTAGAGTAGATTAAAATCAGTGAAATCAGCGTAATCCGTCAAATCCGCGTTCTGAATTTATATTAACCCCACTCTTTGAACACGGATTAAGCGGATTACACAGGTTGCGCGGATTTTTTGGATTAGAGTAGATTAAAATCAGTGAAATCAGCGTAATCCGTCAAATCCGTGTTCAGCATTTAATTATGACCTTCAAACACCAAGACATCACCCAGAAAATCATCGGCGCGTCCTTTGAAGTTCATAAATTTCTCGGTAACGGCTTTCAAGAAGTAATCTATCAAAGAGCATTAGCCTACGAATTTCATCAAGCAGGCTTAACATTTGCCAGAGAAATCGAACAACAAATCTATTACAAAAACCTACCCGAACCAATCGGTACACGCCGCGCTGATTTTGTAGTCGAAGATAAAATATTAGTCGAGCTAAAAGCCACAAAACAACTAGAAGATGTCCACTTTGCCCAAGCCCTAAACTACCTCAAAGTCTACAAACTCGAAGTCGGACTATTAATTAACTTCGGCGGTAAAAGCCTAGAATTTAAAAGATTAATACGCTGATAAAAGTCTGAACACGGATTAGATGGATTACACTGATTTCACTGATTTTAATTGTCTATTACTGTCGCAAATAACTTAATCTGTGCAATCCGCGTAATCTGCCTAATCCGTGTTCTAATTCTGTGTAATCCATAAAATCCGTGTTCAGAATTTAATATGAACTACTGGCTAGTAAAATTCGCACCCTTCCGCTACAGTTGGCAAAAAATCTTATTACATGGCAAATTTGAAATCTATTCCGTCCGCAATCCCCAAGCACGGAATAACCTCAAAGCCATGCAACTAAACGATCAAGTCTTGTTTTACCATAGCCAAGAAGGAAATAGCATCATGGGTAAAATGAAAGTAATTGCGATCGCCCATCAAGACCCAACTACCGATGATCCAAAATGGTTAAGCGTTACCTTTGAGCCAGTAGAAACCTTTGAGAAACCAATAACCTTAAGCCAGATAAAAAAAACTCCCGAATTAGCAAATATTGGCTTAGTTAAACAGCCAAGACTCTCAGTAATGCCATTAACTAAAGATGAGTTTGAGATAATAAATAGTCTGACAACAGATTAGAAAAATTTCTAGATGAGGATATAAATGCTAACTCAAGATGAATTTGAGGAAATTATTGCTGACGAAACTAAGCGGATCGAAGGTGATATCTCATGGCGCGAAGACGAAGATCATTCACCCTTTGTTGAATTTCAGTGCCAAATTATTTCAGATAATGGCTATCCCATCGTGGCAAGAGGCAGCTATAACCAACTATCAGAAAAATTAGGTTACGTCATCATTTACAAAGCTGTTGGCAGAATATATGCCCTAGACATGGGTAGCGATCATAAAAACCCAGATGGCGAAAGAGTTGGCGAAAAACATAAACATCGATGGCGGTATGGGTATCGTGACAAATTTGCCTATGTACCCTCAGATATCACCGCTTTAGTTACAAATCCTGTAGCAGTCTGGCAACAATTTTGTTTAGAGTCTAAAATCATTCATAATGGGAGCTTACATCAGCCCCCACATTTACAACTAGACCTATTTCTGTAATGACTAGCATCTGTGAAAAAATAACCAACCAGATGAACGAGCTATATGAATGCTCGCTAGTCAACGATGCTGTCCGAATTCGCACACCATATCTATATCCCGATGGCGACTATATAGATATTTTCCTCAAGGAACGTCAAAACACCTATACCCTTACAGATTTTGGTGAAACCCTGCGTTGGCTAAAAATGCAAACAACATCGCAGTATCGCTCCAATAGACAAGATGCAATCCTTCAAGATATTTGCCAAACTCACAATATTGAGCTTTATCGCGGAATGCTACTAACCCGAACATCAGTTAACAGTAGCCTTGGCGCAGATATAACACGCATTGCTCAGGCAGCCTTACGAGTTTCTGATATTTGGTTTACTCAAAAAACCAGAGCTTTTGAATCGATTCAAAGCGAAGTCTCCGAACTCCTCGAAACAAACAAAATCCCCTTCGATCAAGGTGAAAAATATATTGGTAGATCTGGGCGATCGCGCAAAGTAGACTTTCACGCTAGACACCCAAAACGCAGTTCACTCATCTACGTTTTAAGTACAGGTAGTCGCGCTAGCGCAAACAGTCGCGTTAACAACGTCCTCGCATCTTGGTATGACCTCAACCATCTTAAAACTGGCATTGAACCTCTGCGATTTATTTCATTATTCGATGACACAGTAGATGTCTGGACTCCTGACAACATGAGTATCCTTGAAGACCTATCTGACATTGCCTACTGGTCACAACCCGAAGAGTTAATAGAGCTTCTCGCAGCCTAGCCTTAAAATTCATACAAACACCATGCGCCCCCTTGAATTAATTGTCGAAGGATTTACAAGTTTTCGCAGTCGGCAAGTGCTAGATTTTACGAGCCTTGACTTGTTTGCGATTACAGGCGCAACGGGTGCTGGGAAAACTTCGCTATTAGATGCGATTACTTTTGCGCTGTATGACAAAGTGGCAAATAAACCCAATTCATCAAAGGAATTAGTTAGCCAAGGCGCGACCCAGCTAAAAGTGGAATTTCGGTTTGTGATGCGACAAACGGAATATCGTGTCCTGCGAACTTGGCGCAGTCGGGGCAAAACCGATGAGAAAAAATTTCTGCTTGATCAATTGATTGATGGAGAATGGGAAAGATGCGATCGCGCACAAAAGGTAGAAGACATCATTGGCATGGACTTTGAGACGTTTACCCGTGTGATCATTTTGCCACAGGGACAATTTGATGAATTCCTCAAGGGTGAGGCAGGTAAACGGCGCGAGATTTTGCGGCAGTTGGCAGGATTTCAAATATTTGAGCAAATGCGGAAAGAAGCAAGCGATCGCACTAGTCGTTTTAAAGCTGAGCGTGAAGGCTTAGATAAAGTTCTTGAAGGAATGCAAGCGCCAACTATTGAAGAGGTCAATGCTCAACAAACAGAATCAGAAAACCTTGAGGTTGCGATTCCTGAATTGGATATCAAAGCGAAAAATAGCCGTAAGCTATTAGAAGCAGAGGAAAGATTGTTTGCTCAAATTCAGCAATATAGCCAACTTTCAGTAAAACTGAAGCAACTTCAGCAAGATGCATCAAAAATCCAAGCTTTAGAATTTCAATTTCGTAATGCTCAGTTAGCTAACTCGATTGTGGGAACTTGGACAATTTTGCAAACTACTCGCAAGCGCGTAGAAAATGCGATCGCCGATCTGACAACTGCCAATAAACAGTTAGAAATAGCCAAGCTTGACCTAAATGAGCAACAACAAATTTTTGAGCAATCTCGCACCGACCAAATTGAAGCTCAAAGACATATAGAATCCCAAGAACGTAGTCTTGCTCTAGCGGAAGCTCTGCATACACAACAACAGCAATGCGAGGCAGAGCTAGAACGTGCTAACAAGAATACGCTAGAGCGATCGCAGCAGCTTGAAAAAGCGACAAAAGCAACAAAACAAGCTGAACTAGAATTGCAAAATGCAACTCAGCAATTACAAAAAATTGCAACTGCGATCACTAATTCCCATAATGATCCTCAGCGTCTCGAAAGTCTGCGCCAAGTTGCCGAGCAGCTTGCTCAGCAGCAAATGTTGCAAGATGGGCTTGTGAAGCTAAAGCAAAAATCTAAGCAATTACAAACGGAAAGCAGTAACCTCACGCAGCAATTAGAGAAATCTAAACAGGCGATCGCGAAGGCTGAAAATGAATTTCAAATCGCAAGTATAGCCCTAAATAATGCAGAAGCTTCAAACTTACAAGCCCTACAAAGTAGCCATGTTAATGCTTTGCGTGCTGAGCTTCATGATGGTGACAACTGCCCCGTTTGCAATAATCTTTATGTTATAGAGGGATTGCCAGAGCTTCCCAAAATAGAACTAATCGATACAGATACTCTCAAGAAACAGCGAGATGCCAACGAGAGACAGTTAGCAAAACTGCGTGAGGACAAGGCAAAACTTGAGGCGAATTTGGAGACATCGCAACTACAACTGCAAATCCAAACTCAGGAAATTGCAGAGTTAGAGACTGAGGTTGCAAAATTCCAAGAACAGATTGATCGCATTCTCAAAACTGCATGGACAGCCGCAGATATTCTCCGCGAACGCCAAGAATTAGAGAGACAAGAATTAGCCTATCAAAAACTGATTAACGAGCAAAAAGAAATTGCGAGCGCATGTCAAAATGCTGAAAGCAAGCTAAATATCAATCAAGAAAATCTACAATTAGCTCAAACAGAATTTCAAAAAGCCGAACAAGAGAAAGTCCATCGTCAGTCCCAGCTACAAGAAGTATCACAGCGGTTGCAAGAAATTACCGTAGGCAAAAGTTATGAATCATTGCGTCAAAGTATTTTGCAAGCAAAATCTGAACTAAGTGATCGCCTCCAATCTATCGAAAAATCCTACCAAAAAGCTCGTGAAACCTTTGTGAAACGAGAAGAAGCTGCCACAAAAGCTCAAGACAATCATAATATCGCAATTGCTGAATGCACTCAACAAGAGACAAACTGGCACGACGAACTACAATCTATCAACTTTACTGAATCAGCATTTCTGACTGCTCAAACTACGCGATCGCAAATGGAGTCATGGCAAAAAGAAATCGAAACCTATCAGCGCCAAGAACAGGACTTAACTACTCGTCGGCAAATGTTTGCGGAGGCGATCGCATATCAACATACCGATGAAATTGCGATCGCCAATCTTCGCGCTGATTTGCAACAAATAGAACAGGATCTCCAACTAGCTAGTGAAAATCGCGCTTCAATTAAGGCATGGCTAGAGCAAGCACGGCAAAGGCGGCAGGAATCACAAGATTTAGAAGAAAGAAAAATTTCTCTACAGTCTCAAGAGCAGATTTATCATACTCTCTCTCAAGATTTGCAATCCAACAAGTTCCAAGAATATATTCTCGATAGTCTGCAACAGGAACTTGCTAACCGTGCCTCAGTTTTATTGCAACAGCTTTCTGAAGATCGTTATATTCTCCAAATCGAAAGTGGTGACTATTGGGTGTCTGACAACTGGAATGGCGGTGAAAAACGGCGTATTCGCACGCTTTCAGGTGGCGAAACCTTTGCGGCTTCGCTCTCAATGGCACTAGCCTTATCAGAAAAGTTGTCAATGGGAATAGAACTTGGTAGTCTCTTCTTAGATGAAGGCTTTGGCACGCTCGATAGCGAAACGCTCGAATCTGTCACCCAAATCCTCGAATCCCTGCGCCAACAGGATCGGCTCATTGGTGTAATCACCCATATTCAATCGTTAGCCGAGAGATTGCCCACTCAAATCCACGTCCGTAAATCTATCAATGGTTCAGAATTAGTTAAGATCTAGTTGCAGCACATACTTTTATTCAGGTGATATAATTTGATTAAGAGCAGAGTTTTTTAGATTGAGATTGCTAAGATGATTGCTGTAAAAACGCTTTACGAAACTGATTTTAACCTTTGGTTAGAGGAGACGGCTTTTCTAATCAAAGAAGGTAAATTAGACCGATTAGATATTGAGAATCTGCTGGAAGAAATCGAAGGTATGAGTCGGAGAGAGAAAGATGCGATCGAAAGTAATTTAATTCGAGTTCTGCAACATTTGATTAAATGGAATTATCAATGTCAAAAGCGTTCTCCTAGTTGGGCTTATACGATTATTGAGCATTCTCGAAGGTTAAATAAGGCTTTTAAAAATAGCCCTAGCCTGAAGCGTTATTTTGATGATGTCTTTGATGAGTGTTATGCCTCAGCTTGTCAAGCTGCTTCTGTTGAGACTCAATTACCCTTAGCAACTTTTCCTAGCTCATGTCCTTTTTCTAAGTCTGATGTGTTGGATATTAATTCTGATAGTTATTTGATCGATATTACCCGTTTTACGGGGTTTTAGCTTTGAGTATCTCATTTGAGTGTAGGGCTATAACAAACTCGATCGCATCTTGTCTTGATGAAATTTTGCCTTCGACTTGAGCAATTTTCACCATCTCTAATAGTTCACCTATTTTCGGACTAGGCGCAATTCCCAAATCTTTTCGCAAATCATCGCCAGTAATTAACGCTACAGGATAGGCGATCGCATCTTGAGGATCAAGCCAGCGTTCTAGCCAAGGCGAGATCTCTTCTAATTCACAACCACTAGCTATAGCCAAAGCTGCGATCGCAGGAAAAAACTCTAAAGTAGACTGAAAAAATTTATATTGCTCTTTGAGTGAAGCTTGATCTAAAATCTTGATAAATTGAGGCAGATAACGCAAAATCCCGACGAGCCAGCGTTGTTCAGCACGGCTTAGCCCTAGCGATTCCAAAGCTGTCGCGCTATTGGTCAATGCAGCTAATTTGATAATCACCAGAGTATAGCGATCGCCTGATAACTGCTTATTAAAAAATGATTCTAGATTCGGGGATTTAGCTATTAAGGTAGAAATCACATTCTCAATTTTGGCAAATCGTTCTAGATTCAAATATTGACTTGGCAACCAATCTTCTAAAATGCGATCGTCGATGGCAGCCATCATTCCTTGACTACCATTCTCGATTGATAGCAAATAACCTAGTTCTGTCCGCACCCGTTCAGCAGCCATAGCCTTTAACTTGGGCGCAAGTTTAATCAAAACCTGTCGAGTTAAACTTTCAATCTCAAAGCCTAACTGAGTCGCCTGTCGATATCCCCGCAAAATCCGCAAAGGATCATCCGCTAAATTCTCAGGCGCAACCATCCTAATTCGACGAGCTTGTAAATCTTCAATTCCATTAAACGGATCTATAAACTGATTTTGAGCCAAAGGCACAAAATCAGTTTCATTTAGTTCATGGCATTCTAAAGCGATCGCATTCATACAAAAGTCGCGCCGCCCTAAATCTGCTTCTAAACTATCACCCATTTGCTGGGCAAAATCCGCCGTTCCATTTTTAAAAACAACCCGCGCAATTTGACGCTCTGCGTCTAAAACCACAAATCCTGCTTTATACTTACGGGCGATCGCATTAGCTATTTCAACAGCTTTCTCTGGCAAAACAAAATCTAGATCAAGATATTTACCTTGACGATTTAATATGCGATCGCGTACCCATCCACCCACTAAATAGGCAGGTGTTGGTAAATCATTAAAATTAAATGGGAACTGTTGCAAAATCTATGTTTAGTCCACTTTGTTAAAGGTTTTGACTACTAAGAATATGTTATATGATTTTATATAAAATTTACCCCTCCCTAACCCTCCCCTTGCAAAGGGGAGGGAACAAGATTTCTGGTCTTCCCCCTTTGCAAGGGGGAATTAAAGGGGGTAAGTCCGACTTGTGTGTACACGATAGCCCTTGCAAAGGGGAGGGAACAAGATTTCTGGTCTTCCCCCTTTGCAAGATTGGATTGACTTTATTAGTTATTTTGGAGGCTAGGAAATTATGGAGGGAACAAGATTTCTGGTCTTCCCCCTTTGCAAGGGGGAATTAAAGGGGGTAAGTCCGACTTGTATGTACACGATAGCCCTTGCAAAGGGGAGGGAACAAGATTTCTAGTGTTTCCCCTAAGCAAGAATTATGGGTTAGAGATCGCGTAACCCATCCTACGTTTAATTACACCACCCCACTTAACAGCAATTTTTGATCAAATGAAACACAATAAAATCATTGAAAGTGGTGGTTTGTAACACTTTCAATGATTTTATTGGTCTGGGGTTGAACGCAAAGCGCTGTAGTACGGTTACACTTGTTAGGTAGGGTTTTGGGTTCAGCCTTGTCACTTAAAAATAAAAGCATTGCGATTACAGGCGCTTCAGGCACAATGGGCAGAGCATTAGCCACAGAGCTTTCTAAGCAAGGGGCAAGGATCATTGCACTAACAACTTCGCCTAACCCTAATTTTCAAATTGCAGACAGCGATAATCAGTCCAATCAAGCAGTAGAAGTTTTGACTTGGCAACTAGGGCATGAAACAGAACTACGCGATCGCCTACAAAAAGTCGATATTCTCATTCTTAATCATGGTGTAAATGTTTTAGGTGCAAGAGATTCTACATCTATTTATAAATCCTACGAGGTCAATACTTTTTCTGTTTTCCGTTGGATCGATTTATTCTTAGAAACTGTAACTGATGCTCAAGCAGTTAGAGCTAAGGAGATTTGGGTAAATACTTCCGAAGCTGAAGTCAATCCTGCCTTCAGTCCATTGTATGAACTCTCAAAACGTGCGATCGGTGATTTGCTAACCTTACGCCGCCTTGATGCTCCTTGCAAAATTCGCAAGCTAATTTTAGGCCCATTCAAAAGTGATCTTAATCCCTATGGGGTAATGTCAGCAGATTTTGTGGCTTGGGCGATCGTCGCTTTAGCGAACCTTGGTCTCCGCGATATTATCGTTACGATTAATCCGATTACATTTATTGCCTATCCTTTTAAAGAATTTTGGCGATCGCTATACTTTCGGGCATTTTCTCGCGTCTCCAAAAACGATCCCCCCCAGCCCCCCTTAAAAAGGGGGGAGAATTAAATTCTTCCTGCTTTTTAAGGGGGATTGAGGGGGATCTCTTAGGGTTTTTGACCACAGAAAGCAATTCTCTTAAATGGTTTTTAAGTTTTATTTATTCTCTTTAGTTATTATGAATCCTGCATTACAAACAGAAATTTGTCAGTTTATTCGTGAAATCGGTCAAAAGGCAATTCATTTGAGAGAGTTGGGTTTTCAAGTTGATGAAAAAGGTTTTGATGATTATGTGACAAATGTTGATCGCGAACTTGATCACCTCTTAAGTCAAAGGTTTCAGGCGTGGTTTCCTAATGATGGAATAATTAGCGAAGAAAATACGCGATCGCTAGAACTCTGGCAACAAAAATCAAAAGTTAACCAGAAATTCTGGTTTATCGATCCCATTGATGGAACTGATGACTTTATCCATGGGCGTGAATTCTATTCAGTCATGGTCGGTGCTTTAGAGTCATTTCAGCCAGTTCTTGGCTGGGTATATGCTCCAAAGAGCGATCGCTTATATTTTGGCGGAACTGCAATCAATGGCTTATTTATTGCTACAAATGGTAATGTCCCTGAGGTCTTATATTCCCATGAACCAATTGGTGCAAGTCGCGATCGCATAATTGTAAGCAAAAAAGATGATCTTGCCTATGGCGATGCGATTCGGGCTGCTGTTCCCGATATTGAGTTTTATAGTCTCGGTAGTTTTGGCTTAAAGGTAATGGAAGTTGTCCAAGGACGGGCAAGTGCCTATATCTATCTCAATCGCCGCGTTAAGCTCTGGGATACTGTTGGCCCCTTAGCGATCGCAAGAGCGGCAGGGTTAATTTGTTGCGATCTCGAAGGTCGCGAAATTGGATTTACGTACGAAGATATTGATTCTGAAAAGCTAACTCACAATCAATTAATCGTGATTGGCTGGTCGAAATTTATTGATGAATATCTTGATGCGATCGCCAAAGAATTTCACGATATTTAATGCCAAAACACAAAATTGTATTCCTGTAAACGTTGTTTCCACCCTTTGCGAGTGCCGATGGTAAGGATCTCATGAAATAAGCCGATCGCTTTGAATACTGTGATGCAATGCAGGATGTGGGTCAGTATCAAATTCTGGATAAAACAAATAGGAGATTTTCGGTTGTTCGTAGTTGAATTTGATGATGGTGAATTTGCTGTCTTTGGGAAGTAGTGATCTGGCTTGGCGATCGCATTCTTGTAATTGTGGAGCTAAAGAGGCGATCGCTGATCTACGAACATAGAGAGCAGTGGGTAGCTTTTTGCCAACTTTGCTTTGTTGGCAGAGGGCAATGAGTTGGTTATGGCTATACTCTGCGATCATTGCGACAAGAGCTTTATTGAATGTTTAGATTATACTAGTAGCACCTCATTACCCAAGTAATTGCTAAGGTAAAGCCATGACTCTAACTTTAACTAAAACGGCTGATCAATACCTCGTCAAGCAGGCTGTGACATGGGAACAATTCAAGGCTCTGCAATCTGCTTTTGAAGAGATTGGTGGGGTGCGATTAAATTATTGTGAGGGAGTGGTAGAAATTGTGGGTATTGGGCTATTGCATGAAATGATCACGGCTTTGTTGGGGTTGTTGCTAGGACAATATTTTGTGATTAAAAGGATGCGGTTTACCTCAACGGGAGCTTATACCCAATCTATTGCTACTAAGTTAGAGTTTCAATCTGATCTGTCTTTTGCTTTTGGTAGTGATCCTAAAGTTACGGATTTATGTATTGAGGTTGTGGTGACCAGTGGTAGCGTCAAAAAGCTAAGAAAGTATCAATTAAGAAATATTCCTGAGGTTTGGTTTTGGCAAGACGGCAAGATTAAAATTTATTGCTTACTGGATGGAGAATATGCACAGGTTGAATCAAGTGGATGGTTGCCTGATTTGGATCTTGCTCATTTGGAACAGTGTTTGCTGATGGAGTCTCAGTTAGATGCAGTGCTAGCTTTTCAGGAAAGATATAAATGATGGAGCGATCGCTTAATATCATAATTATTTCCAGAACTTCAGCTAATACCTAATTAAGTCTTTCCTCTCTTAAGTAAGCCCAAAAGTCAACTTGAAATCAGATTTTATTATTTAATTCTATAAATAGGGAGCTTGTGAATCTGTATATGAGTGATTAGTACTCTAAAAAAAATTGATCGTCTTGATTAAAAACATTTTCTCGATGCCATCGTAAAGCTTCAATTCTTGGCAAATAGCTTTGATGTGCTGGCAAAACGATATTCTGACCGTGAAAATCTCGCATTGTCTGCGCGTGAGGCGATTCTTCCCTTAGGCTGAAATGGTGCAGTAGGATTTTCTGCGGATCTTAAAGACCGTACAAGTTCAGCTTTGTCTTCAGCAATATAGACTCTACGAATACTTATGATTTGCCCCCAACCCTGCCTTATTCTTCGCGATCTTTACCCTTGCATCAGCCATTCTTACTTATCCCTCAATAACTAATCTAAAAACATCTTACACACAAGCAACCTACCCTTTAACTTCAATTGCCATTAAGCCAGCCATCATCAACAAGCGATCATCTTTTACAGTGCGTTATAATCTTTATATATAGCAACGTAAGAGATAGATAGGACAATTCAAAACCCAAAAGATGGCAGAGCGAAGCTCTGCCATCTTTTGGGTTTTATGTCCTAAGCAAAGCTTACATTGCTATATTTTACCCGAATTTATTGTTTCTTAAAATCAATTTAAATGAGCAGCATTAACTCTGAAAATTTTAAATTTAATCTATCTACGCTCATCAGTATTGCGAACTTAAATGATGAAGACAACGAAGATCGTGCATATTGGCTTCTGAAAAGTCCAAAAGAGCGATTAATTGCCCTAGAATATCTACGTCAAGTAATGTATGGCTATGATCCAAATACCTCCAGACTTCAAAGAGTTTTTGAGATTGCTAAACTTCCATCAATTTGAATACGTATTTGTTCTATCTTTAATCAGCATTTTACAACTATGCTAACAACAAAAACTAAAAACATCAAAGCTGAAAAGAAAAAAGGATTTTCGCATTTTCGCTATGCTGAAGCGTTTAAACTGCTAAACATAGATGAATTACAGAGATGGCATATTGATATTCAATCTTGTCCGCCCAGTGACTTTCTGCAAATTCGTCTCAAACGATTAGAACAATGCTTCGATCTGCAAAACTATGAAGAATCGAAAAAGCTAGTTATCGACGCAATTTGTGAAGAAGCAATTATTAGCTTTGAACATCTCAAAATCTGGAAGGGTGCGGCTCTATCTTCAGATGTTGCTACAGGTGCAACCGACTATCTCATTGCCGAACGCAAAGCCTATTTAGAAGCGCCATTTCTTTGCATTGTGGAAGCAAAAAAAGATGACTTTGGGCAGGGATTAGCGCAATGTTTAGTAGAAATGCAAGCCTGTCAATGGCGAAACACCCAAATTAACAAGAAGATAGATGTGTTTGGAATAGTCACAAACGGTGATACATGGAAAGCTTACAAACTACGGTAAATTTCATCTAGACTCCCAAAAGGTGAATCCATAACCATTGGAAAAGTACTACTGTCTGATCCCATCACCAAACCAGACTTGCTCCATTCCCTCACGAGATCGATGATGCTACCGATAAAAGACAAACTGAGGATCTGATTCTCTCCTGTCGATGCACCCGACTGAACTTCTTGCCCAGCCACAGTTTCTACTAAGCTAAGTTCATATTTTTCACTTAGTCTTGGCGTTTGCGCTTTGAACGAGATCTGGCTAAAGATTTCACAGATCCGAGATTCCAATTGCTTGCGGAATAGCTCATTACGGTTAGTCTTTAACTCACTGAGGAGATCGATCGCCTGTTGGGCTGCATCAATCCGCTTTTGAGCAAGCTTTTGCTTACCTTCATTTTGCTTACTACTCTTGATTTGCTTCTGAAGATTTTCAATTTGCCCTTGATAATCAGTCCATTTCTGGAGCTTCTTACCCTTCTCTAAGGTTAAATCCTCAACCCTGCGATCGATCTCATCAAGGCGAGTTTGCATTAGCCGAATATCCTCAATGGGACCCTTGCGTAGCTGTTCGCTGATTGTTTCCAACTCTAACTCAAGACGAGAGATTGCTGTTTTGAGTTGATTGATACTCAATTGTTTGGTATCAATACCTTGCCAAAAATCCGTAGCCTGTTTTTCTACCTCATCGACAAAACGTTCCAGTTTCAAAGTTGCAGTTTCCACATCTGCTAAACCTGCTTTCTCTAGCCAAGCACTGACCTGCTCATAGTTAGGAGAACCATCATGTAAGTCTGCTCCACAGATGCATTTACGCCGTTCTAATAGACCTAACACAAAGGTCTGTTTAATATCCGCAGGTAGTTCACCGCGTTCATGCAAACCCTCAACTAACCCGCGAAAATCTGCGATCGCACCCGTCAGAAATACACTATAGCCATTAGTAGAAATATCTGACTTCAGTTGGTTCTTTAAACCTCGTAAATTACTGCGGTTTTCCCGTTCTTATTGACGCACAATGCGATTCTCAATTTTTACCTGCAAAGGCGACATAGCGGTGATATATTCTGCGATCGCATCCGATAGCAAATAACCAGTTTCTAAAAGATTTGCACCTTCCGCAAAGCTGCGATATCCATCACCACCAGAAGCAAGGAAGTTATTTGTTGCGACTCGATAAACGTCTTTGGGATTTAACAATTGGAACTTACCTGAAGGGTCTTTTACTTCTACTTTCGTAATTCGCTTACCTGCGGGAAGTTTGCTATCCCAAACAAAGCGGATACCAGCTACTTGCGGAAATCGACCTTCCCCTTGCTCTGCCATACTCACACCACTCTCTAAAGCTTCTATTAACTGCTTGCCAGTTAACTCCACCCTTGTAATCGTATTGCCGAAGGGAAGCGCTTCTAACACATTCCCCATCGTGATATCACCTAAAGGGAGTCCATTGCGAATGCCACCCGCATTAATTAGAACGACTTGAACTCGATCCACCTTTGTTTTTGTCAAGATCGCATCGGCAATCAAGTTCCCTAAAGCTGTTTCGCTAGTTCGCAGTTTGACGCGATCGCCATCTAGCGCTACCAAAGATTTACCAATAATCTTTTGACGCAATGCTTCAATTGGTTCGGCGTAGGCTTTGAGCTTATCGGCAAATTCTGGATTGGGCTTAATGCTAGCATCAAGGACATGGGGCTTTCCTGCCCAAGCAATCAACTTACCTGTGCGATCAAAACTCACTGATAAATCTCCTAAATATTTACCCCATTCCCAATCTGTTACAACTAGCACAGGTTCCTTGGTTCCATTCTTCTCAACCAATGGATAGGGATGATTAGCTTTGGGAATATTGCCAACAGATGTATGGCTATGACCACCGATAATGATATCGATATCGGAGACTTTTTGCGCTAGTAATACATCATTGTCAAAGCCAATGTGGGTAAGAGCTACAATTTTATTAATTCCCTGTTGCTTAAGTGCAAGCACTGATTTGCGAGCTGCCGCGATCGGGTCAGTAAATTTCACGCCATTGCCAACACTGGCTAATATTGCCGTATCTGGAGTTGTCAAACCAAACATCCCAATCTTTTCGCCTTGCATATCCAGAATATGCCAAGGACGAACTTTGCCATAGAGAGGCGATTCGGGAGCAATGTCGATATTTGCAGAAATAATTGGGAACTTAGCCTTAGCGATGAAATCGGCAAGTACCTGCTGTCCGCGATCGAATTCATGATTGCCAATTGTGCTTGCATCGTAGGCAAGAGCATTATAAAAATCTAGATCTGCTTGACCCAAATATTGATTGAAATACAGAGTTCCCTGAAAAATATCCCCTGCATCCAATAACAGCATAGGCTCCTGATTAGTCTTGCTTTCGGCACGGATTTGCTCGATGAGAGTACGACGACGAGCAATCCCCCCCAGTAGGCGATCGCCAAATTTGACAGGTTCCAAATGCGCGTGGTGATCGTTCGTATGCAAAATCCTGAGTGAGAAGCGACTTTCCTGTGCAACGACATTTAACAGTGCTGGAGAAACAGCAATCAGAAAGGTAATTACAAAAGCTACGAATATTTGCCAAGATCGCCTCATTTGAGGTTTCAGTTTTAAGTAATTGGCGATCGCTTTAAAACTATTCTTCGCTTTCACAGTCATTACCCTTAAGATTCAAAGATTTGCTTAGGCTAGTTTAACCGTAGTTTTAGGCGATCGCTTAAAATTTAACCCGCCGATAAACTTCTTGCATCGGTAGTTCTAGATTTAAGCTCTGTAAATAAATTGCCTGCTCTAAGCGATCGCAAATTTGTAATTGCCAGCGATCATTATTATTTTGGCGATCAATTTGGTGATATTGCTCTACATAGGGTTCTGATTGACTAACGAGTAAATATTCACAGAAGCTAGAAATCGAGCGATATTTTCTAAATTTATCGCCGCGATCATAACCTGCGGTTGAGGGAGATAGAACTTCCACAATCAATAAAGGATTTAGAATTTCATCAGTACGATCACCATTAAATTCTGGCTCACCGTTAATTACTAGAACATCAGCATAGGTTCCATGATTAAAAGCAGGAACCCAAATACGTAGATCGCCATTGTAAATTTGAAAGTTGGTTTTACGAACCGCGATATTCAGAAATGTGGTGATGTCTACAGCAATACAACTGTGAGCAGACGATCCTCCTGTCATAGCAATAATTTCTCCGTTGCAATATTCATAACGTTCCTCAGATGTTTCTACGATCGCTCGATATTCTTCAAGGGTCATGAGAACTTTGCCATCTGAAGCTTCAGGCTCTGGAGATATATTTGTGGCGATCGGTTTAGCTTGAGCGATGACCATGATCGTACCTATGAGAATGAAATAACGTTGAGGTCTTAATTATAGCGTAGGGGCAATTCATGAATTGCCCCTACGCTATCGCTTATTTGAATTTGTCGAGAATACGGCGCATTGCCTCATTCACGTTGTCGCGACTATTGAAAGCCGAAATACGGAAGTAACCCTCACCTGCTGCACCAAACCCAGAACCAGGGGTTCCCACCACATTACAGGTTTGCAAGAGCTTATCAAAGAAATCCCAACTGGTCAGCCCTGCGGGAGTCTGTACCCACACATAGGGAGCATTCTCACCACCATAGACAGCTAAACCAGCTTCTGTCAATTTCTCGCGGATAATTTTGGCATTTTCCATGTAGAAGTCAATCAAAGCTCTAGTTTGTGATTTTCCTTCTTCAGAATAGACGGCTTCTGCACCACGTTGGACGACGTAGGAAACACCATTAAACTTAGTGGATTGACGACGATTCCAGAGCTTCCAGAGTTCTACGTTAGAACCATCTTTCGCCTTGCCCATCAAGTTCTTAGGAACTACAGTTAAGGCGCAACGAGTACCTGTAAATCCTGCATTCTTCGAGAAAGAACGGAACTCAATCGCACATTCCTTAGCGCCTTCAATTTCGTAGATCGAGTGTGGAAGATTAGGATCGGTGATAAATGCTTCGTAGGCTGCATCAAAAAAGATGATCGAACCGTTAGCTCTAGCATAATCCACCCATGCTTGCAGATGTTCTTTAGTAGCAGTTGCACCTGTAGGATTGTTGGGGAAGCAGAGATAAATCAGATCAACTTTTTCAGTGGGAATCTCGGCAGTGAAATTATTTTCGGCAGTTACAGGCAAATAAACTAAACCTTCGTATTCGCCTTTCTCGTTGATTTCGCCTGTGTGCCCTGCCATGACGTTGGTATCGACATACACAGGATAGACAGGGTCAGTAACGGCTATCACGTTATCATCACCAAAAATATCAAGGATGTTGCCGCAGTCGCACTTGGAGCCATCGGAAATAAATATTTCAGAAGCATCAATATCGCAGCCTCGCGACTGAAAATCATTCGCTGCAATTTTTTCGCGTAGCCATGCGTAGCCTTGTTCGGGACCATAACCCTTAAATGAATTGCGATCGCCCATATCTTCAACCGCTTTGATCATGGCAGCGCGACATGCATCTGGCAAGGGTTCGGTGACATCGCCAATGCCGAGACGGATCACTTTTGCGTCAGGATTTGCCTCGATAAAGACGTTTACCCGTCTTGCAATTTCGGGAAACAGGTAGCCTGCCTTAAGTTTGAGATAGTTGTCGTTAACGGTAGCCATGATGGATGAGTTAATCTTTTTTGATTTTTGTATAGTTTTATATTATGCCTTTATGAAGATAAGAACAAAAAACCTATTGCGGGGCAAAGTCCCGCAATAGGTTTTTTGTTCTTATCTGTGGCAAGATTGATCGTACCAAGCCTGTTCTACAAACTCTAAAAACTCTGCCTGAAATCTCTCCGTTGAGAAACGCATCGCATTTTCGTGACAAGTCATAGGTAAGATGCGATCGCTATTCTCTTCAAACTCAAGCACAGCTTCACGAATACTCGTCACCGTCTGTTCTGCAAAAAATACACCCGTAGGGCGATCGCCATCTAAGCCACGCACTGATTCACTCACACCACCTCGACCATAGGCAATTACTGGCGTGCCGCAGGCTTGAGCTTCTACAGGTGTAATTCCAAAATCCTCCTCAGATGCAAATACAAAAGCTTTAGCATTTTGCATATATCCGCGCAACAAATCTGGTTCTAAATGCCCAAGAAACTTGATGTTACGGCTTGCTTTAGCGCGAATTCTTGCCATCTGCTCCCCATCACCAATCACAATTAATTGGCGATCGCCCATTTGCGAAAATGCTTCCACAATTAGATCAATTCGTTTATAGGGAACCAACCGTGATGCAGTGAGATAGAAGTCCTGCTTTTGTTCGCACAATGTATAATTTTGAAGATCTACAGGTGGATAAATTACTTCTGCTGATCGCCGATAGACTTTCTGAATCCGACGGGCGATAAACTTGGAATTAGCAAGAAATAGATCAACACCGTTTGCCGTGCGCGTATCCCAAATTCTGATCTGATGCAAAATCCATCTAGCAATCCAGCTTTTAATACCACGATCTAAATTTGACTCTTTTAAATATTGATGTTGCAAATCCCAAGCATAGCGAATTGGTGAATGCATATAGGAAATATGTAATTGATGCGGCGCAGTCAGCACTCCTTTGGCGACAGCATGGGAACTAGAAATAATGAGGTCGTAGGCGGACAAATCTAGCTGCTCGATCGCTAAGGGCATGAGTGGCAAATATTTACGAAACTTCGTTTTGGCGAAGGGGAGATTTTGAATAAAAGTAGTTGTAACTTTTTTGTTTTGAATAAATCCCCGCTGAGAATCATTGAGAAAATCTACAACCGCAAATAGATCAGCATGGGGAAATAAATTTAAAATTTGCTCGACCACGCGCTCCGATCCTGCATAGGTCACAAACCATTCATGGATGATCGCAATCTTGAGATTTTCGAGTTTTGACATAATTAATTTCTTTGGGAAGCTGAGCATTGACCGCTCTAATTTAGTGTCAATAATTATGGTTAAAATAGCAACGTTGAACTCACCTGATTTATGAAGTTTCGCCAAACTGCTTCTACATTAGCCTCCGTGGGGCTAGCGATCGCTAGTATCACAATCACAGGTTTTTCTGCTGTTATATTTCCGCCGCAATTGACTGAGACTGCGATCGCCCAAGAAGCAGCTCCCGCGGTGACAACAACATCAAGTGCCAATGAGATCGCCTTAGCCAAACATTTGCACAAAATCGGAGCAAAGCTATACACTGCCTATTGGTGTCCCCATTGCCATAGCCAAAAACAACGTTTTGGTAAAGAGGCTGTAAAACACTTAGAAGTAGTTGAATGCGATCAGCGCGGTGTCAATCCTCAAACCCAACTTTGCCGCGCCAAGAGAGTGCGAGCTTTTCCTACATGGGAGATTAACGGCAAACTCTATCCAGGAAATCACTCCCTAGAGAATATTGCTAACTTCTCAAAATATCGTGGCAACTTGTAAGTCCCAAAGATTGAGAGACGGCGCGAAGCGCCGTCTCTCAATCTTTGGGGTTGCATGATAGGGCTTTACATGCATTAATTGAATCCAATGCACTAAAGAGCTAAATTTGCAACTAGTAGTTTTGGGAAACTTGTTAGTGTAGTTACCGTCCTACTAAAAAATAGTAATTTTCTGCATAAACATTGTATATAGGTTAAGAAGGTATTTAATAAGCCCTTGATTTTGTGCTTATTGATCTTCCAGTTTCTTTTGATTACCGCGAACCTTGCAGGCTAATATGTCTACTCTTGTCATTGTCGAATCGCCCACGAAGGCACGCACCATTCGTAATTTTTTGCCTGCTGGATATCGAGTAGAGGCATCAATGGGGCATGTGCGCGATTTGCCACAATCAGCTAGTGATATTCCTGCCGATCTCAAAGGTACGGAGTGGGCAAAGCTCGGCGTAAATGTTGATGCTGACTTTGAGCCGCTATATATCGTCCCAGACGACAAAAAAAAGATTGTCCGTGAACTTAAGTCAGCACTAAAAGGGGTCAAAGAGCTAATCCTAGCGACTGACGAAGACCGAGAAGGTGAAAGTATTTCTTGGCACTTATTACAAATCTTGCAGCCGAAAGTGCCGATTAAGCGCATGGTTTTCCATGAGATCACCTCTGAGGCGATCAAAGCGGCGCTAAAAGATTGCCGACAGATCGACGATCGCCTAGTCCATGCCCAAGAAACTCGCCGCATACTCGATCGCCTTGTGGGTTATACCCTTTCACCTTTGCTCTGGAAAAAAATTGCATGGGGCTTGTCAGCGGGACGAGTCCAGTCCGTAGCTGTGCGCGTCATCGTTAACCGTGAACGCGAACGCCGTGCTTTTAAGTCTGGTAGTTATTGGGACTTGAAAGCAAATCTATTTGCGCCAAAACAAGAATTTCCTGTGCAACTAGTCTCAGTTGGTGGCGTGAATGTTGCCACTGGCAAGGATTTTGATGAGGCGACAGGCAAAATTGCCAAAGGGCGCAAAGTTTTATTGTTGGATGAAGCGGCGGCGATCGCATTGCAACAGAAACTAAATGGCAAAGTCTGGTCGGTAAGTAATCTTGATGAACGCCCTACTACCCGTAAGCCTTCACCACCTTTTACCACATCAACATTGCAACAAGAAGCTAACCGCAAACTGCGCCTATCAGCAAGGGATTCGATGCGTGTAGCTCAAGCTTTGTATGAGCAGGGCTTTATTACTTATATGCGTACTGACTCGGTGCACCTGTCGCAGCAGGCAATCACGGCAGCGCGTCAATGCGTGACTAGCATGTATGGCAATAACTTCTTGAGCAAAGAGCCCCGCCAATATGTGACCAAATCCAAGGGCGCACAGGAAGCCCATGAAGCAATCCGTCCCGCAGGCGCAACTTTCCGCACTCCGCAAGAGACAGGACTGTCAGGTCGTGAGTTAGCCCTCTATGACCTGATTTGGAAGCGTACTGTCGCATCACAGATGGAGGATGCACGCCTTACGATGCTTAGCGTGCAATTGACCGTTGAGGATGCTTTATTCCGCGCATCGGGTAAGCGGATTGATTTCGCAGGATTTTTCCGCGCCTATGTTGAAGGCTCCGATGATCCCGATGCTGCGCTAGAAGAAAAAGAGGTAATGTTACCTCCGCTCAAAGTTGGGGATCATCCAGTCTGCCGCGAATTAAATACGGTCGGACATGAAACTCAACCACCAGCAAGATTTACCGAAGCAGCTCTTGTGAAGATGCTCGAAAGTGAAGGCATTGGTCGCCCTAGTACCTACGCCAGCATTATTGGCACGATCTGCGATCGCGGCTATGTGCAGCTTGTCAATAATGCTTTAATTCCTAGCTTTACTGCCTTTGCCGTCACCAGTTTATTAGAGGAGCATTTTCCAAATCTCGTCGATCCTAGTTTCACTTCCAAAATGGAACAAACCCTTGATGACATTTCTATGGGTACGGTGGAGTGGCTTCCCTACCTCAAGAAATTCTATTCAGGAGAGCAGGGATTGAGCGGACAGGTGAAGTCTCGCGATAGTCTGATCGATGGCGAATCAGCAAGAACTGTACGTCTGGAAGGTTTAGATGATGATGTCAAGGTTAAAATCGGTAAGTTCGGCGCATATATCCAAGTTGGAGAAGGCGATCGCACGGTTAATTCTTCCATTCCTCAAAACTTAACTCCCTCCGATCTAGTTCCTGAAAAGATTGAACTTCTGCTCAAACAGAAGCTCGAAGGACCTGATCAAGTTGGTATCCATCCAGAACTGAATGAGCCAATCTTCATGATGATGGGTCAATATGGTCCCTATGTGCAGCTTGGTCAAGCCACAGATGCTGTGCCTAAACCTAAACGTGCTTCATTGCCCAAGGGAATGCAGCCAGAAAATGTCACCGTCGATATTGCTGTCAAGTTACTAGCTTTGCCTCGAACCTTAGGCGCACATCCTGAAACTGGTAATCGTGTTTTTGTGAATACGGGTAGATTCGGTCCCTATGTTTGTCATACCAAAGGGAACGGCGACAAGGATGACAATCGATCGCTAAAGTCCACTGATGATCCCTACACGATCACCTTTGAACGCGGTTTAGAATTGCTTGCCCAGCCCAAAACTCTACGCGGAGCCGCCGCTGCCAAGGTTTTGAAATCCCTTGGCAAACATCCTGATGATAATGATGCGATTGAGATTCTCGATGGCAAGTATGGTGCATATGTGAAGCATGGCAAGGTGAATGTGTCACTAACTAAGGAGCAGACTGTCGAAGGGCTAACCTTAGAAGAGGCGCTATCGATGTTGGCGAGTAAGTCTGGCAAAAGTACTAGTAAGCGCACTAAGTCTGCTTCTAGCGAAACCAAGAAAGCCACGACAAAAAAGACCACCACAAAATCCACAGCGACTAAAGCCACAACAACCAAAACCGCCGCGAAAACAACTAAAAAGACGACAACTACCAAAAAAGCTACTGCAACGAAATAAAAACAAAGTGCGAGTCGCCCACGTAGCGGACAACTCGCACTTTGTTTTTGGGCTTTATGCGCCAAATCCTCCTAAAGAATTAAAATTAGCAGCACTTTGACTCACCCTCATAGCTGACTGTGAGAAGACTTGAAACGCTTTCCGAATTTCGCTATCACTATTTGCGGGTGTGAGAATCCATTCATCACGGATGCCCATATCCTGAAATACTTTCCGAAAATCCGTAGAGCCATCATCAATACCCATTGCCGCAATAATGTGATTTTCCATTCGCAACATGTCCTTTGCGATCGCAGCCACATCCTTTGCCCCGTGACGCATCGAATGACAATCATCACCATCAGTAATAATCAGTGTCACCGTTCGTACTGGCACACCATTATCGGAGAACTCCTGCGACTTAGTCAAGACGGTTCCCAATAGCACCACAGTTTGATCATAAAGTGGCGTACCTTGATTGGGAGTGTAGTTTTTGGCATCCATACGAATTGCCTGTGCGATCGGGCAGTAGGGATAAAGAACTGTTCCATTGAGATAGCGATTGTGAATCAGGATATTATCCTGTTGCTGTGAAGAGGTGAGCGCATCAAGTACTGAGTTATGTCCGCCGCGCACAGCTTGAGCATTTCCTGAGTACTGTATCGAGCCAGAGTCATCGGGCATAACCGTGACAAGTACAACTTCGCTGCACATCACATCATCAACATGGATGCCAAGTCCCGCTTGGATTTGTGCGCCAAGGTCATAAACTGTAAGTGCTTGCAAAGATTCATTGGAAAGAGTTCCGTCATCTAATGCAGATTGGAAAAGGTCGTTGATGTTTGTCATGGTGATTGGTGATAGGTGATGGGTGACAAATAATTATGAATTACGAATTACGAGTTGATAATTCGTAATTCGTAATTAAGATATAGAGCCTGATAACAACCGTTCCAGAAAATTTTTCTTGGGTTGAATAGAATCCCAATATTCTCGTAGCAAGCGTTCAATCAATTCAGAACTGGTTGTATTTTCTTGCGCGAGAATTGTCACAAGATATCTCTCGGTATGGCTGTCAAGATTTATAATCATCATGGCTTTTTCTCTCCAAAGCAAAGTGTAATTATTTTAAGTAAGTTCAAGATCTACCCAGCTTTCCATCGCATCAGTAGATTTCACTAAATGCATACCTGCATCAGCAAAGCGCTGAAAAGCTGCATCAGCTTGATCGGTGTAGTCCACAACGTTAGGGACAACCACAGGCGAAGTGCAATCTTCGAGTAGATAGACCTTCTTGGCTAATTTTGGATCGTGAGCCAAAATCTCGCTAAGCAAATCTTGAATTGTCCATGCTACGCAATGGCTCTTGGCTTGACCAGCGATAATCACCGCATCGAATTCTAGTAACCTTTGCAGAAAGCGAGTGTTCTTCTGGGCGATCGGTCTACCATCGGCTCCATCCATCACTTCAGGACGCAATACGGAATAGTTCTCAGTCAGAGGATTACCGCCTTTAATCTCAAAGTTAGTCTGACTGTGACGAGCAATATTATGGAAAAACATTGCTTCCTCTACAGCCGAAACTAGCGCGTGACCAATACCGCCGAGCATAGAGTGATACGCCCAAACCGTAAGCGGAAACTTGCCTTCATCGCTAAGCTTCTGCACATAATGCAAAGCGTGGCGCTGAATTGCCATGTAGTTACCCTTGGCAAGACTATATGCGATCGCAGGATTTACTTTCCACTTACCCTTTTGGACATCTTCTAAGGTAATTGATGTCGCATTGGGAATTGGATGTTCGCCAGCATCATTCACCCAAAAGATAGGATGGAAGATTTGCATAGCGGTGTGAGTATCCATCGTGGGTGCAATTTCACTGATATGGTGCAAATTGCGATAGATAAATTCACACAGCCGCACATTATCCTCGATCGCGCCAGTGCCAGATCGACCGCCCACAAACAACTCATGATCGGGAATACAAAAGGTATTCTGCACATCGATCGCCATCAAACAAATTTTCTTGCGATCCTTTGCGGCGGGTGCGATACCATGTTGTTTTGCCAATGCTTCGGCTTGGTTAGCACGATCTTGATAGGGAACACGCCATACTGAGCCGACTTTGTGGCGATCGAAGAAGGTGGGGATGGGAAGTTGGGTTGCAATTTGAGTAGTCATGATTAGAGTTTTCCTTTTTTAAAATTATTGAAAAGAGAGAGAAAGAATGCCCAGAATTTTGTCGATATTGCTGAGTTGATACTCAGTTAAATCAATCTCCACAAGGCGATCGCATAGTCTCAAAAACTTCCAATCATTGCCAGTCGTAGCGGCTCCATAGATGACAGAAATATCATTCTCATGTTGCTGATTAAAAAGTTTCGCTGCCCACATTTCGGCAATACATTGACCTAACGCTCCGTTGATATTCTCCTTCTTCGCCTCAACTACGACCACGACAGGCGCTTTAAGCATTAGTTGCGATGGCGATCGGCTCAATAGGAAGTCACAAATACCATTTAGTCCCGAATCTCGATCAATGTTTAGTTCTACGCCTGAGAATAAACTCGCTTTGCCCAAGTATTTTTTACGAACTTCTACCAGAATGGGCGCAATAATTAATTCTGATCGCGCTTTTTCAGTATTCATGGCAAGTGCTAAAGGGACAAATTCATTTAAAAGTTCTTTGAGGAATTTACTGGCTTCTCCTAAAGGGGAATCATCCAGTAAATTAGCACGTTCAGCAATCGTGAGGTCAAAAGCTATTTGCACTGATTCTAGAGTAAATTCGCTATAAGACATAGTTTTCAAGGAAAAAGTAGAAAGGAAAAAGGAAAAATTTTAAATACTCAGATCCCCAACTTTTTGCATGATTAGTAAAACTAATTTGTGATTGCAAAGAAAAAGTCGGGGATCTTAATCTCTACACTTAGGACAATTGTAGCTGCAAAATCTTCTGTGAATGAATCACATAAATTCCTTGTGAGGCGACGATTAAGGAACAGCCACTATCAACATAGGGTTCGGTTTCGGGAAAGGTTTTGGTAATCATAATTTGTCCGTTTTGCACCTCAACTCTAGCGATACCTTCATCGGTGGGAACGAATAGCCAATTGGAGATCGCACTGCATCCATGAAAATGATCTAGCCATGCAATATCACCTTTTTGAGCGACAAGCGTAGCGACTAATTCACTAGTATCTCTCAATACAGAAACTCGATGGATGATTTTGCCTTGCTCTTGAGTTGCCGTGAAGAACCAACAAATGCGATCGCTAAAGACACAATTTGCATCAATTAGTTCTCCTCGAATCGGTGGAAGTTGCACGCGATCGCAAATCCCTGCACGCATAGCATCAAAGGTGAAAGCCACACTGAGACTACCTGCGCGATAAAATCCGAAGCCAAAGATTTCGCCAATCCAGAATTGGGTTTGTCCTTCGAGAATATCACCGATATATTCATTACCAAGTTTGCCATCGCGTAATAGTTGACCATTGCCAATCCAATAACGAGAGAAAGAATTTGCGCGAATCAGATCGGCTGCGATCGCATTCGGCGGCTGCCCTTTGGTGAGGGTAATCGCTTTGCCTTGCCCATCACCTTTTTTTGTAACAATTGTAGACTTACCAAAAATCGCAAATTGAATATTTGCATCAAGCTCACCTGACAGTAACACTGCATTATCTTCTCGTTTAAATTCATTGCGATCATGATAAAGATAGTAAAGCGAGTTGTTTTGTAAAACCGCATGCAAGATCACGCCTTCAGTTTGGAAGACTTGGCGGATTTTACAAGTTTTACTTCCCATCTTATTCCCCTCTCCAAGTGGGAGAGGGGCTAGGGGTGAGGGTCTACAAATTGGGCAAGAAGTTCTTAAATGCTCAATTCCACATTGATTACACCTTGTCCAACGCATCGATTCGAGAAGTGGTTTTGGGAAGTCTCCGCGCCAATCTTTTTCAAAGCAGTTGTGGAAATGATGTAACAAATCATCAGAAAGAACTTTATAAGGAATTGCAGGTTTGGGATAGCGCACGTCAGGATGAAAAACGGTGATGCGCTGCAATGGTCTAGCACTATGAGGAATTTGTGATGCTGGCGACTTGGGCTTGTATACGCCGCCATAGGGATCGACATATAGCAGGCTTTGCATAAGCATTACCGTAAATGCGTACCAATCAGAATCGGGATTGTGAGAACTGGTGAGAATTAGTTGATTTGCGTTGCGATCGCACAAAATCGGATCGACAAATCTTGCTGTGAAGACCTGACAGGGAAACTGTCCAAACTGAAAAGAATCCGCATCAATCAGATTGACTTGATTTTGAGAAACTAGCAAATTCAAATCATTGAAATCGCCAATCGTCACATTTGCTTGGTGAACTTGGAGAACCGTATTATGCAGATCTCGGAATAGGTTTGTGACAAATTGCTGCGAGATGCCATTGGTGCTGCGATAATTGCGATCGCTATATTTCAACAAGGTAACTGTATTTTGCAAAAATGGCATCGTATAGCCAAGGATATTAGTACCTTGCTTATCCGTTGCAAGAGTTTCAGGTTTTATAACTCTTGCTGGAAGATTTTGAGGAAAAACACGCAATTTCTGCTGATGTAATGCAATCCTTGCTGTTGCAGCCAGTTGCTCTTGAGGCAGTAGCTCATAATCAGCATGATTGGCGGGTTTAAACAGCTTGAGAACCTTGCCATTACCAATATCATAAATATCTGCTTCGCCACCTTTGCCGATCACGGATTTCAGATTAAGTTTAACCCGCTTCTGATTGAGATAGACTTCCATAAAATTTCTCCACAACTTCTCGCATATTGGAATCGAGATAACTCAATGCTTTTTTGGCGATATCTGTCGGCACACCATCATAAAAGGCTTCGGCAATACCACCTGTAATACATGTAAGTGTGTCACTATCACCACCCAAAGAAATGGCATTACGAATCGCATCTTCAAAATCCGTTGATTCTAGAAATGCGATAATTGCCTCTGGGACTGTACCTTGACATGATTCGTTAAATACATAAACAGGACGAATTTTATCTACTGTTCTATTTAAGTTATAGCCAAAGGATTTAGCAATTGTTTCTCGAATTTCTTCTTTGCTCTGACCTTGACGAGCCATAAAGATTACTACAGCCGTTGCTTGCGCTCCTCGAATACCTTGTGGATGGTTATGGGTGACTTCCGCCGATCGCTGAGACTCTAACATGATTGTTGCCAAATCATTATAGGCAAAGCCCACAGCACTAACTCGCATCGCCGAGCCATTACCCCAGCTATTATAAGGTTCCATACTCTCAGAGCTAACCCATTGTCTAAAGCGACCTCCATAGCCTCGACCTGTATATTTACGAGCATAGTTCTTGATGTATTCGGTGTAGTTACCGTTGTTCATTAAACAATCAGCAACTGCTACAGTTAATACTGTGTCATCAGTGAATTTACAGTCTTCGCCAAAGAGAGGGAAGTCTTTCGAGCGATGATTATTAAATTCATAAATCGAACCAACGATATCGCCAACAATTGCACCTAACATTATTTTTTACCTCTGAAATAAATTTTCTATGTTGTTCCATCTGTAGGGACAATTCATGAATTACCTCTACGGTAAGCTTCTTCTTATTGTTATTAAGGTTGTATCATCTGACAAAACACCCGATCGCTTAGTTAGCTCTCGTTTATTCCAATCGGGCTTGATGTCTTCACGATTTAGCATCGCTAACTTACGCCTTATGGCATCAGGATTTTTAAAGTAACGATCTTCTTGCCAGAATTGACGAACTTCTTCAACAGCAATCAAATCATCAATTCCATCTGTAGCAATTAGAATAGATTCTAATTCTGAGGTAGGTATACGATCGCGAATCTCAAACTCAATAGCATCAGGGCGATATAAACCGTAGGCAAGATAGGGCGGTGCATTGTCAGGATAAGCAGGGATTTGAATGAGCTTGCCATTAACTGCGATCGCACCATCGCCCATTGAGAAAGTAACCGTTTCGCTAGGAGTGATAACTAAGCCCACAATTGTAAATAATAGATAATTATTCACAAATTCCATCTGTAGTGGCAATTCATGAATTGCCACTACAGATGCTAATTCATGATTCGCATAGGCGATCGCGACAAAATCCTTCAATTTTTGCAACAAGTTTATTTTGAGAACATTCCAAAAGTCAGGCTCAGATATTGCCAAACCATGATTGAGTAAATCCGCGATCGCGTCAGTTACCATCCGCGAACCGATCTTTGCCCCAACTTCGCTATGTTTACCACTGCCGCAGCCGTCACAAACTACAGCCGTTACAAAGTTATCCCACAGGACAATCCGTAGAGCATCCTGATTATTCTTACTAGCAAGAACATGGTTGCGCCCAATAATTGATCCGCAGGCATACTCAAACTGACTTGACAAATTTTGAATTTCATTTTGAATTTCATTCAGCATTTCTAAGTCAGGAATTTGTGGCGATCGCATATCAGGGACTTCAACTTGCTCTTGCATAACGATATAGTGTATAAACTACACAAACAACTATAGTGTTATTTTTACACTATGTCAAGAGTGAAAATAATTACGAATTACGAAGTATCAACTCGTAATTCGTAATTCGTAATTTCTAAATCTCTAATTACAAAAATGTACAACTACGAATACCCTCGTCCAGCCCTCACCGTTGATTGCATTGTATTTGGACTTAATGCTCAGCAAGAGCTCAAAGTCATGCTGATTCAGCGTGATATTCCACCGTTTCAGGGACAATGGGCGATCCCAGGGGGATTTGTGCGCATTGACGAAACCCTTGAAGAGGCGGCTTTACGAGAGCTGCAAGAGGAAACAGGCATTCATCATATTTTCTTAGAGCAGCTTTATACCTTTGGTGGTTTGAAGCGAGATCCCCGCGATCGCACTGTTACCGTTGCTTATTTCGCTCTCATAAATTTGGTCGAGCAAAAAATTCAAGCTTCTACAGATGCCCGTGCGGCTGAATGGTTTGCCATTTCTAACATTCCTCAGCTCGCTTTTGACCACAATCAAATCTTGCAAGTAGCGATTGCTAGGTTACGTAGCAAAATTCGTTATGAGCCTATCGGGTTTGAGCTACTACCCCAAAACTTTAGCCTGTCACAACTACAAAGACTTTATGAAACTGTATTAGATCGACCTCTAGACAAGCGCAATTTTCGCAAAAAAATTCTCGGCATGGACTTACTTATCGATACGGGTAAAGTAGAGCACAATGTAGCCCATCGAGCCGCCAAGCTTTACAAGTTTGACGAGAATAAATACTTACAGTTAAAACAAAAGGGATTTAATTTTGAAATCTAAGCCCAAAAAAGAGATGGCGGCGCTTCACGCCGCCATCTCTTTTTTTGGGTTTACAGCAATTATCGATAAAACAAACCACAAGAAAATTTTTGAAAGTGTTGCAAAGCAACACTTTCAAAAATTTTCTTGGTTTGGGTTTGAGCGCAAAGCGCTGTATGTCCTAACAAGCATTGTGACATCTATAAAGATACGATCTATAAAGATGCGATCGCTAAATTAGTGATCTCAAACTGAGTATTACAGTTAGGATGGATAGGTACAGCAGTACCGATCAAAATAATCAATAGATTTGTTAGCTTTTTGCCTTGCCCACCTCTAAGTCAAACTTTATGTATAAAAAGGAACTCAAGCTTCCAAGTCGATATATAAACAACTTCTACGATGGCTCAATCTACGATCTTGTTTTTTTAGACTTAGAATGGTGTCGCGATTTTCATAAAGATGGATTAGTACAAAAAATATTTGGTTATACGCTTACTCGTATTTTAGAAGACAGCAATGAGCAATATATAAAAATTCAATTTATTGAATCAAGCACCCAAGAAAAAAAGATAATTCAAGACATCTTATATGACTTGCAGAGCTTACAGAGTAAGTACTTTATTGGTTACGGTCTATCGACTAGTGATATGTTTTGCTTACGCCAAAGAATTGAGGCTCTAGATTTTATTCCCAAGGTAGATAGTATTAAAATCCTAGATTTACAAAGAATTATCCAACGGACAGATCTCAATCAAGGTTTAAATAACTTATTTGCTTATTTGGAAATTCCTATTTATAAAAGAATCAAGGGATATTATGTTTTTCGGAATGGAATTAAGGTACTACGCAAAGAAAGAGGATATGAAACAATTCTTAATGAAATCTATGAATATTGTTTAGAAGATGCCGAGAACTATTTTCATATAATCAGCAATTGGCAAACTCAATTTCCCCTAGTCGATCGCCATAAACACCAGATAATCAACCTAAAAATTGATCCGCGATCGGAGCAACGCATTAGGTCTAGAAGGGGGGCTGCATTACAAAGACCCTCTAGTTAAAAAATGAGAGGCGGCCCAAAGCGCCGCCTCTCATTTTTGGGCTTCACCACGCTGTATTAGAGTGCTTGCAAAACGATATAGTAATCTAGGTCAAAACATTGCCATCGCAAAAACATGGATGTAACAGCAACAATCAAAACTATTTTGCAAGAAAAAATCGGTGCAACAATTGTCGAAATTGAAGATCGCAGTGATTTGCATAAGCACCACCAAGGACGCATGAATGCCCCAGTCGGGAGTGGTCATTTTGATGCGATCGTTGTTGCTGCTAGTTTTGCAGGCAAAACCATGATGCAGCAGCATCGCATGGTCTATGCAGCTCTATCCGATCAGATGCAAACCACGATTCATGCCCTATCGCTCAAAACTTATACGCCCGAACAATGGCAGCAAATTTAATTTGAGTATTAAAAATAGCAATAATTCTGCTGCTCAAATTGAATTTGCTTGTTAAAGAAATGTTGTAGGAACTTGTTAAATGGAACACGATAAAAGCTCTGAAATCAAAAATACTGATGTAAATACTGGTGCAAATACTGGTGCTATTAACAGTTCAAAAGATAAAGGTGGCAATCCTTTCTTATATAAAATGTTCAAGTGGCTGGTAGTTAGACCACTGTTGTATTTGTTTTATCAAGAGCGAATTTATGGTGCTGAGAATGTGCCACTCACAGGCAATCTTATCGTCGTTAGTAATCATGCTAGTGACTTCGATCCTCTAATTGTGGGTAGTTGCATGGGTCGTCCTGTCGCATTTATGGCAAAAGAGGAATTATTTGAAATACCTGTGCTCAAACAAGCAATTCTCGCCTTTGGAGCTTATCCAGTTAAGCGTGGAGCTGGCGATCGCGCTGCAATCCGCGCTGCGATCGCTTCTATTGAGAAAGGTTGGGCAACGGGTATTTTTTTGCAAGGCACACGTACTTTGGATGGACGGGTAACAGAACCAAAGTTGGGTGCTGCAATGATTGCGGCAAAAACTCAAGCTCCATTTTTGCCAATTAGTATTTGGGGGACAGAAACAATTTTACCGAAGGGGGCAAAATTTCCAAAGTTATTTCAGCCTGTCACGGTCAGGATCGGGGAGCTACTTCCACCACCTGAAGCAAGCGATCGCGCGACTTTAGAAGCATATACACAAAGATGTGCGGATACGATTAACGCTCTGCACGAATTAGGAAGATAGAAAGAAATGGTTCTAAATAGAACCATTTCTTTCCTAAAAGCCCTCACTAAGTCAGAATAAAGCCTAAAAGAGAATTTGCAGCGCTTCGCGCCACAACTCTACTTTTGTTTTTTTTACAGCTAGAAAAAAATAGGTTGAGGCACAAAGAGCCTCAACCTATTTTTTTAACAAATAATCTCGCGAAAGGATTCTATTTACTTAATCTGGGGAATAGGCAAGTAATGTGCCGTTTTGTCCAATTACAAAACCGCGATCGGGTGAAAAGAAGGCAATCTGATAGAGATTAGCGCCAACATTAGCCGCAGACATATCACGTTTCCATGTTTTGCCTCCATCTTCACTATGGAGCAATCTGGAGCTACCACCTGATATCCAGACATTATTTTCATCTTGATAAGCTAAATCCAACAGTCCAAATCCACCACCTTCTCTAGGAGTTTGCTTTTTCTCCCATGTATCTAATTCACCAGCTTCACTAAACTGGACTTGACCACCACGATTCAACATCCAGAGTCGATTGTCGGGCGTATAGCCCATATTCTGCACACGGCGAGAGCTATTACGATTGTGTTGAATCCACGTCATATCACCTGGTTGCCATGTGGAATAAAAGTTGCCATTTGCTGAGATGGCAACATAACGACCATCTTTGCTACGGTTGAGGTTACGAGCATTACCAACGGCTTGGGTAACTAAGGCTCTCCAATTTTGTCCAGCATCTTCAGTGGCATAGATTGCACCCAAATCTGTAACCATTTCGGCAGAGTTTTTACCAGAAGCAACGATCGCAAAGGGATCGCCAGGTAGCTTAGAGCTAAGTCCGATCCGTGACCAAGATTTACCGCTATCAGTGGTATGCAGTAACAGTGCAGGTTGTCCCGTAATCCAGCCTTCAGCACCAGAGAAGCTAACCGACGAGAAGCGATAAATACTATCACCAAGATCAAGTTTGCGCTCTTCCCAAGTGTTACCGCCATCGGTGGTTTCGAGCAAAGTTGCATCAGTACCAACGAGCCAGCCATGATTAGGTTCAGACTTGTCAAACCATAAATCAAGGGGCGTAATTGCTACTGGAAGTTCAACTTTATGCCAACTACCGCTACTTGCAAAGGCGCTAGGAATATTGCCCAATAAGGTTAAGCAAATAAGTAATACACAAATCGAGAAGGAGCTAAGAAAGCGTTTTAGGCTTTTTTTCATAAAAATCTGGTAAAAATAATGATGGTTGTGATGCTAATTAAAATTGCGAATGAATAAATTAATCCAAGGCATAGAGGCTGATAAAGAATGCTACTGCTAAGGCTAAAGAGCCAAATATGAGTAGATTTTTTTGACCTGGGGTCATGACATTGACACCAAATCCGTAGCCGAGATTTTCGGTAAAGCCTGAGGGCTTGGAGGCAATACCAATATCTGAGAAGGCTTTTTTCTTGGTGTTGCACACAGGGCATCGCCAATCTTCACTTATGGTCTCAAAGGCTGTACCAGCAGGGATATTGCGTTTAGTATCGCCGATAGATGGTTCATATATATAGCCACATACGCCACATTCATGACGATGCAGCTCTTCGTCAGCTTCAGAGGCTTCAACTATGGTGATATTTATTACGGGTTTAGTTTCTGATGCAGAGGTTTCCGTATTTATTGATTCGGGTTCCATGGGTTTGATCGTTTTGAATATATGTTTAAGCGATCGCTTGTTAATTCTGTTACAAATTATTACATCTTTTTGACAGGCTTGCCTAGTTGCCCAAAACACACAGGTTGTCACAGCGATCGCCCAAAACTAAGTACTTGTGCAGAATAAATTACCCAAACCCGTAAGGTTGCGCCCTGCAGGGGGCGCAACCTTACGGGTTTGGATAATGGGAGCATGTGGCATAATCGCTCTGGCGGGAATTTATAGATTTCATGGATTTAAGCTCACAAAAAGAGAAATTTAGCGATGCTTATGTCCTAGCTATAGCCGCAACCGCAGGATATGGCACTTACAAACCTAGTCCAGATGAGGATAGCGTTGATTTTGGGATCGCGGCGCGGACTACTTCTCTGGCTAATGGTGTTGTAACCATGCGATCGCCCAGATTAGAACTGCAACTCAAATGCACCGCAGCCCCAACACCGCTTGGAGATAGCCTCTCTTTTTCGTTTAAGCTTAAAAATTACGAAGAGCGGCGAGCCGATAATTTTGTCATTCCGCGCATTCTTGTCGTTGTTCTCGTCCCCGATCTTGCTGATGACTGGCAGGAGCATTCTGAAACCGAGCTTTGTATGCGGCGTTGCGGCTATTGGCTATTATTGCGGGTAGGGCAACCGCACACGTTTCTTAACAACCCAGCAAACATTTCGCAACAATTAGCGAAAGCTAAGCAATGACTATATTTAAAGCACTAAGGATAGTCTTAAGATAGTTATTGTTCCAGCCAGCTTTA
>Ga0209985_10000727_pt1 | contig 34763 bp, 32 predicted proteins | sample NOAtaG_FD_187305 | JGI IMG/M metagenome (GOLD analysis project Ga0209985, IMG submission 187305) | Freshwater lake microbial communities from Lake Erie, under a cyanobacterial bloom - NOAA_Erie_Diel6S_1000h metaG (SPAdes) (version 2) | ecosystem: Environmental > Aquatic > Freshwater > Lake ...
CGCCAGCGCGGAATCGGCGTATGTTTGATCTGAGATGGAACGCTCCTCGGTCACGCCCTCGATTCGCCCCGCCGGCACCCGGATCTTCGAGGAGATCGGCGTGGTCCCGCAGCCCGGCAATCTCTTCCATGAGATGGCGGCGCGGCTGCTGCTCGCTGCCGAGATGGTCGGCCTGCGTCACCACCAGCAGCTGATCCTCGCGCAGCCGAAGAGCGAAGTGATGGTGCAGTTTCCGGTGCAGATGGACGACGGCCGGCACCGGCTCTTCAAGGGCTACCGCGTGCAGCACTCGAATGCGCTCGGGCCGTATCTCGGCGGCGTGCGCATTGCCCCGCGACTCTCGCTCGACACGGTCAAGGGCCACGCGATCCTCTCGACGCTGCGCGCATCGCTCGTGCGCGTCCCCTTCGGCGGCGCGTTTGGCGGCGTGAAGGCCTGCCCGCGCGAACTGTCGGAAGTCGAGCTGATGCGGATGACGCGTCGCTATTGCAGCGCGATCAGCCATCAGATCGGTCCGACCTACGACGTCGTCGGCCCTGATGCCGGCGCAGACAGCCGCGTGATGGCGTGGTTCTTCGACACGCTCGCGCAGACAAGCCCCGAGCCGACGCGGCAGGACCAGGGCCGATCGGTGGTCGGCAAACCGAAGGAACTTGGTGGACTCGGCGGCCGCGGCCGCGTGCTCGCGACCGGCGTTGCGACGGTCCTTGAGTCGATCCTCGATGACTCGATGATGGAGCTCGAGACGGCGCGCATCGCGATGGTCGGCTTCGGTCCGGCCGGAAGCGCCGTTGCCAAGGAACTCGCAGCGCGCGGCGCCCGCTTGACGGCCGTTCTCTGTTCGAGCGCGGCGGTGGTCGACGCTGGCGGCATCGACGTGATCGCCCTCGAGCAGCACCGCGCGGAAACCGGCGGAATCGAGGACTTCCGCGCGGCGACCGCGGTGCTCGAACGCGACTTCTGGGAAGCGCCGTTCGACATCCTCGTCCTGTGCGCCGACGACGGCGCCCTCGACGCGAATCGGGCCTCGCTGTGCCGCGCGCGCGTCGTGGTCGAGGCGGGGTCGGCCAATGTGACCGCCGAAGCAGAGGAGATCCTCATTCGGCAGGGCGTCGAGGTCGTGCCCGACCTGATGTGCGGCGCCGCGATGGAAGTCGCAAGCGCGCTCGAGTGGCGTGCCGCCCGGCAGGACATCTCGATGCGCCGCGAGGAAGTCGATGGCCATGTCGAGCGGCGGCTGACACAGGCGACGCGCCGGGTGCGCGCTGCGCGCAATCGACACGAATGCGATCTCCGCACGGCCGCATACTGCGCGGCGCTCGAGCGGATCGGCAAGATCTACGAACTTCGCGGCGTGTTCCCGTGATCGAGGCGCCTGTCGTTCAGCGGACTTCAGCCTGCTGAACGGGGGATGTCGGTGTCGATGGCTCATTCCCTTCGTTCAGCAAACCGGAGCCTGCCCGCGCCGATGAGCCATGCTCGCCGCTCGTGAACCACTGTTCGCGCTATCCACTACACTCGCCGCATGACGATCTTTGCGAAGATCCTGAGCGGCGAGATTCCCTGCCATCGAGTCTACGAGGACGACCATGTGCTCGCCTTCCTCGACATCGGTCCGCTGTCGGATGGACATCTCCTCGTGATTCCGAAGGAGGCGAAGGCGCATCTGCACGAGCTCTCTGACGAGAGTGCCGCTGCGCTTGGCCGCGTGCTTCCGCGCCTCGCGCGTGCCGTGATGGCGGCGACGGGCGCGAACGCCTACAACGTGCTCCAGAACAACGGCGCCGTCGCCCACCAGGCGGTCATGCACGTCCACTTCCACATCATTCCGAAGCTCGGGCAAGCGGGCCTTGGCGTTGGATGGAATGCAGGCAAGCTCGATCCAGCCCGCGCGCGCGAACTTGTCCAGGCCATGCAGGCGGCGCTTCCACGATGACGACCATGAACCACAACCGCGGCTGGAACGCCATGGCGCTTCCCGCGCTGTTCGACGCGCTTTGTCGCGCGGACGCAGAGGAATCGGTGACGCGCGCCCTTCGCGAGGACCTCGGCGACGCCGGCGACATCACAAGCCGCGCGTGCTTCGGCCCGGACGACCACGGCCGCGCCAAGATCGTGAGCCGTGCAGAGGGCGTGCTGGCGGGAATCCGCGTCGCCGAGATCGTGGCGCTGCGCGGCGGACTCTCGATCCGCGTGCATGTCGAGGATGGCGCGCGCATTGGCCGCGGAACGCCGGTCGCGACCATCGAGGGGCCGCTGCTTGCGCTGCTTGCGCACGAGCGGACGATGCTCAACTTCCTCACGCTCCTCTCGGGTACAGCGACCGCCGCCGCGCAGTTCGTCGACGCGGTGCGGGGCACGAAGGCTGCGATCTGCGATACGCGCAAGACGATTCCTGGACTGCGCACGCTGCAGAAGTACGCGGCGCGCTGCGGCGGCGCGACGCTTCATCGCATCGGCCTCTTCGACGCCGCGCTCTTCAAGGACAATCATCTCGCCGGATTTGGCGGCGATTCGCTGGCCGTACGTGCGCGCGAGGCGGCGACCCGCGCGCGGGCATCGGGCTCGGCTGCGTTCGTCGAGTGCGAGGTCGACACGCTCGCGCAGCTCGATGAGCTGCTTGCGATCGAGGAAGGCGTACTCGACCTGATTCTGCTCGACAACATGGATCCCGGTTCGCTTGGAGAGGCCGTTCGGCGCCGCGATGCGCGTGCGCCGTGGATCACGCTGGAGGCGTCCGGCGGCGTGCGGCTTGACACCGTGCGCCGAATTGCGGCAAGCGGAGTCGATCGCATCTCGGTCGGTGCGATCACGCACTCTGCGACGGCGCTCGATCTCGGGCTCGACCTTGTCGCGGGCGGGTCCGCGCGATGAGTGCGGTCGAGCCCGTCGCCTTCGCGGAGTGGCAGGGGCGCCTGTCGGCCGAGTGCATGCGACTTGGGCAGATCCGCAGCGCGGTCGCGCTTGCGGAGACGTCGTCGACGCAGGACGCGCAGGAGACGCGCGCCGCGCGAGCTGGAACCTTGGTGACGGCGTGGCGGCAGACCGCAGGTCGAGGGCGATTCGGGCGCAACTGGGCCGACACTCAGACGGCGGGCGTCGCTGCGAGCTTCGTGGTCGAGGCGCAGGCGGGCGAGCGGCTCGCGCTCATCGGTGCGGTGGCGGCTGCGGACGCGTGCGACGCTGCGCTCGGATCTTCCCGCGAGTCCGGACAGCGTGCTTCGGTCGGAATCAAGTGGCCGAATGACACCGTGGTGGACGGGAAGAAGCTCGCTGGGGTCCTCATCGAGCGTCGTGGCGATGTGGCGGTGATCGGGATCGGCATCAACGTGTCACAGGATCGCTTCGAGGGCGAACTCGCACACCGCGCGACAAGCCTTGCCATCCTGGGCGCGCGTGTGGATCGAATCGATGTGTTGACCGCGCTTCTGCGCGCGCTCGACGTTGCGCTGACGGCGACCGACGACGACCTTATCGCGCGGTTCCATGCCCGCGACGCGCTACGGGGAACGCGCGCCTTGTTCGCCACGCCGGAGGGCCCGCTCGAGGGCGAGGTGGTGTCGATCGACCCGATGCACGGACTCATGGTCCGCACCGACGCCGGGGAACGATTCTTGCCCGCAGCCTCGACGAGCGTCGCAGAATGGGGCAGGGCGCGGGTCCAGTCCCGCTGATGGCCTGGTCGCGCCCCTGGTTGGTCAAGTGCGGGCGGTTTGCGCGCCGATATCACCGACGATGGTGGCTACCCCGTTCATCCTCACGCTTGCGCTTGCGGCTGCGCCCCAGACCGTCACGCCGGTCTCGCCCGCGCCCGTTGCACCGTTGAACGCAGCTGGAAGCGCCGGTGGAAGCGCCGGTGGAAGCGCGGGTGGAAGCGCCTCGCGTGTCGATGCCGCGCAGCCGACCGTGCGGAGGTCGACCGGGCCGGTCCGGCATGTCGGCGGCGACGCCGAGGCGGGGCCGCTTCGCGATGAACTCGAGACCGTCGATGCCGGCACTGAGGATGTGGGCCCGCTCGGAACGAGCCTCCGCCAGACCGCGTACGACCCACGCCTTCCCGCTGGATTCAGCCGCGTCTATCGCGTGCCCGGCGACGCGCGCAAGTTCATGCGCGGAAATGGTGCGCTCTTTGCGATCTTTCCCGCGAGCGTCTACCGAAGAACCTCGCGGGGCGGAGTGCCGGTGACGCCGCCGGGAACGGTGTATCGCATCGGCATGCCGGGCGACCTTCATCTTGCGCCTGAAGCGCACGCCGAGCGCGAACTGGCGCCGCTGCAGCGCGACACTCGCATCGACGGCCGCATCGAGCCAACGCAGGTTGCCGAGACTGCACTGGTGCAGTCGCGCATCGATGCGCGCGCGCCGCAGACGACCGCAGCAATCGTCGCACGCACCGGTCGAGCCGGTCCGCAGCGGGTTCCCGCTGCCGAATCGCGCGAGGAACAGGCCGCCGACCTGCGCGAAGCTCCCGTTGAATCAAGCGGCGCCGCGGCCGATCCCTACGCGCACCTTGCGTTCGGGGCCCCGCGCGTCGAGCGCGAGTGAACACGCCGCGTGCGGACAGCACGACCTACGCACGCCAGCCGCGGTCCTTCTTCTTCTCGCCCTCGCGCTTCTTCGCATCGAGCCGGCGTTCCTTCGATCCGCGCGTGGGCTTGGTTTTCTTGCGGATCTTCGGCCTCTTCGCGGCCATCGACACCAGCGTCTTGAGGCGCGTGAGGCACGCCTCGCGGTTGTCCGCCTGCGAGCGGGTCGAGTGATCGCTGAGAAGAAGCGCTTCCGCCGCGCCCTCGCCGACAACGTGCGAGCCGGCGATCCCGCGCAGTCGCGCGAAGCCCGCCTCGCCGAGGCCAACGATGTCGGCAAGCAGCACGCGCAGCTGCGCCTTCGTGCTTGTCTTGTTGACGTGCTGGCCGCCGGGGCCGCTGCCGCGCACGAACGAGAAGTCGAGCGCGCCTGGCGCGATGAAGCAGCCTCCGCCAAGACGGAGCAGGCCGCCCGCGTTGGGCGCGCGTTCGGAGTTGGGTCGCCGATCTTCCATCGCTGTGTCGTCAGAAGCGGAACTCCACGCCGAGACGGAGGCCTTGCAGGCTGCCTTCGAGCGTCATGTCCTCGCCGTCGTAGGTTCCGCCGAGATAGCGGTAGCCGAAGGTGACTGCGCCCGAGTCGCAGAACCACGCCTTGATGTCGGCCTCGATGCGGGCTCCGATGTCGAAATCGCCGCCGGCCACCGGAATGATCGCGCCGGCCGCCACCGCCGCGCCGAGGTCGACGCGTCGCACAACCGGGAACCACTCCTTCGTGTTGAACGCGAAGCGGAATCCAATGCCTGCGTTGAGCACCGCGAACGTCTCTCGCGCATCTGTCGCGAGGCCGGTGGTCCGGTTGGCGAGCGTGCGCTCGATGCCGGCGATGTCGGCGCAGGCGAGCGCAAACACCGAGAGATCGGCGGCATTCGCGGGCGGAGTCCAGTCGCTGCGCGGCTCGCTCCACGGTGTTCGCTGCTCGGCCAACGGCCGGAAGAAGTCGTAGCTCACTTGGGTGCCCGCCGACCACCACGAGAACGACGTGTCGATCGTGTCGCCTGCTGCGATCGGAAGCCCGCCGAGGGTGAACGAGTCGCCCGCCGCGCCGTCGCCATCGGTCGAGAAGCTGAAGCCGCGGACCTCGACGCGCAGTCGATCGCGCGTCAGCGCAAGCGCTCCGGAGAATGTTGGCTCGCTGTCGTGGAGGTCGGGCGCGCGTACATCGACCTTCGCAGGTCCGTCGGTGAAGTTGCCCTCGAGGCGCGGGAACCATGCCTCAAGTGCAAGCGAAAGACGGAACTCCGATGGATCGGGTGTTGGGGGCACCGCCGCGGGGTTGGCTGCGAACGCCGAGGCGACGAGAAGTGCTGGTGCAAGCGTGGCGGGCATGCCGCGCAGCGTATCACCGGGTGCACATCTCGACGACGGCAACCTCGGGCGGGCAATTCACCCGCAGCGGAAACCACGCGCCGACGCCGTTGGTCACGTAGAGGTGGCTCTCGCCCTGATGGTAGTGGCCGGCGTTGAGGCGATGGGTGAACACGAGATTGTGGCGGCGGTTCGTGCGCCGCGCCACCTGCCCGCCGTGGGTGTGGCCCGACAGCGTGAGCGGGATCTCGCGGTCGACCGCGCCGACAAAGGCCTTGGGATTGTGCGCGAGAAGGAGATCCGCGCGCGCCATGCCGCAGCGACGGAGCCGCGCGATGCAGCCCGGGATCGACTTCGACCAGTCGATGCCTGCGACAAGGAGCCCGTCCCGACCGCCCGCGCGCACCGACTCGTCGACCAGTGGAATGAGCCCCGCGTCGCGCGCGCCGCGCACGATCGTGCGCGGATGGTCGAGATGGTCGTGGTTCCCGAGCACGACGAAGACGCCGAGCGGGGCCTTGAGCAGCGAGAGCTGCTCGAAGAGCAACGGAGACTCGTGCGCCGAGAGATCGACGAGATCGCCGGTGATTGCGATGAGGTCGGGCTTCACCGCGCGGACGGCGTCGACCGCCTGGACGAGCCGCTCGGGGCCGAGGAGATGCCCGAAGTGGATGTCGGAGACGTGCGCGATGCGGACGCCGTCGAACGCGCGCGGCCAGTGCGCGCTTGCAAGCGCGTATTCATTGAGCTCGATCGGCTGCGCGACATGCCGTGCGCGGAGGCGTCCACCAAGCAGCACGTCTGGAAACTTCGTCACGATCGCGTTTCGCACGTTGGCCGTGTGATAGCTGAGCGAGCGGCTTCGCTTCGGCTTCGGCGTGGACTTCGAGCTGCCTTCGCTCATGCGCGCGCGGCCTCGGCAAGAAGATGCTCGGTGAATGCTTCGACATGCGCGGGCGTCGTTGCGAGCGCGCCGATCGAGACGCGCAGCACGAGCCGCCCGTGGAAACGGCAATGCGAGACGAAGAAGCGGCCGTCGCGGTTCGCTGCGTCGATGAGACGCTGCGTCGATTCGTCGCCACCCTTGTGCGCGATGGCGACGAGGTTCAGGCAGGGCTCGACCACGAGTTCGAGCGATGGATGCGCGCGCACGCGCTCGGCGAGCGTCCGCGCCATCGACACATGCGAGCGGACGAGCGCGCGCAGGCCCTCGAGCCCGAAGGAGCGCAGCACGAACCAGAGCTTCAGCGCGCGGAAACGGCGTCCGAGCGGCACCTGCCAGTCGCGGTAGTCGATCACCTTGCCCGACTCGGTGGCGGCGTTGCGCAGGTACTCGGGCAGCACGCTGAGCGCGCGCACGAGCGCGGCGCGGTCGGCCACCCACAGCACGTCGCAGTCGAAGTTGACCGGCATCCACTTGTGCGGGTTGAAGCACCAGCTGTCGGCGTGCTCGGCGCCCGCGTTCACGAAGCGGAACTCGTCGCAGAGCGCCGCGGTGCCGCTCATCGCGGCGTCGACATGGAGCCAGAGATCGTGGGCGCGGCAGATTTCCGCGATCTCCGGGACCGAGTCGATCGCGTTGACGCCGGTCGTGCCGACGGTCGCCGAGACGAAGGCCGGCAGGTGGCCAAGCGCGCGGTCGCGCTCGACCTCGGCGGCGAGCAGGTCGACGCGCATGCGGCCCTGGCCGTCGACGGGGATCAATCGCACGAATTCGCGGCCGATGCCCGCGATGCGCGCGGCCTTCTCGATCGACGAATGCGCCTGGTCGCTCGTGTAGCAGCAGACGGCGCGGCCACCGGCGGCGAGGCCGTGCGCGTCGCTTGCGAAGCGCGTGGCCCGTTCGCGCGCGGCGACGATGGCGACAAGCGCCGCGGAACTCGCCGTGTCCTGAAGCGCGCCGCCACCTGCGCCTGTCGAGAGGAACCGCGCAGGCAATCCCATCGCGTGCACGAGCCAATCGAGCACGTGCGTCTCGACCTCGGTGCAGGCCGGGCTCGTCGACCACAGCATGCCCTGCACGCCGAGGCCCGCACTCGCGAGTTCGCCAAGGATCGACTCATAGCTTGAATTCGCCGGGAAGTACGCGAACCACCCGGGATGCTGCCAGTGGACGATGCCCTTCATCACGACGCTGTCGAGGTCGCCGAGGATGCGCGCGATCGGCTCGCCGAACTCGGGCGCACGCGCGGGCAGCATGGCGCGGATCGCGCCAGGTTCAGGGAGATGCGCAACCGCGCGCTCGTGAATCGTCTCTCGATAGTCGGCGATCCAGTCGATGAGCGCGTGGCCGGCGGCGCGGAACGCCGCGGCGTCGAGCGGCGCCTGCGTCGGACGGCTGGCGGCGGCGGGAATGTGCGGCTCCGTCGCGGTCATGGGTGAGAAGCGTAGCCCGGTTGGCCGCGACTTGTCTGACGCGACGTACAATCGTTCCGTGCGTTTTGAGGCGATTTCACTGTTGACCGCGCGGCTCCTGCTGCGGCCCGAGGCCCCGGGCGACGAGGCGGCGCTCGTCGCGGGGCTTGGCGACCGCGAGGTGCAGCGCTGGCTCGAGACGGTGCCGCACCCGTACACGCTGGAACACGCCCGCGACTGGATCGCACGCTCGGCACGCGAGCGCGACGCCGGTTTCATGCAGGGTTTCGCCATCACGCTGGCCGATGGCGGAGCACTCGTCGGCGGGGTCGCCTTCACCCCGGCGCGGCTCGAGCCGACCGCGGAACTCGGCTACTGGATCGCGCGGTCGCACTGGGGCAGGGGCTATGGCGGCGAGGCGCTGGCGCGCGTGGTGCGCCACGCGACCGAGGAGTGCGCCCCGCGGTTCGAACGACTCCGCGCGCGCGTCGCGCCCGACAACGTCGCGTCGCGTCGCATGCTCGCGCGGCTCGGTTTCGTCGAGCGGGGCACATCCACCGACAACGGCGTCGAGCGGCTGGTGTACTGGCTGCAGGCGTGAGCGGCGGGTTGTTTGGGTGCAGGCATAGACGGTTGCCTGACCGCCTGAATGGCTGTGCGCCTGAATGCCCGCAGACGCGAGTCTGCGGGCACTCATCGCACAGGCACTCACGGCACAGACCCCCGGCCCTTCCAGCCGTCGCCATGCCTCGCGATCGATGCACGGCTGCTTCCACCAGAGCAGATCAATCAGATGTTCGGGCGGCGGCGTCAGAACGGGCATCTCGGCCCTTGGAGGCGCATAGACATCGATCGCTGAACTCCATCGCCACGCCGACATGCGGGCGCAGAGCCCTGCACGCACGGGATTCTCGTGGATGTAGCGGAGCTTCTGATGGTACTCCTGCCGCGACCAGATCACACGGGCGTATCCGCCGCCGCGGAGCCAGAACGGTCCCGTCCGCGCTTCCTCGGGCAGGCACCACGCGATCGCCTTCCGTTCATGGAGCGCAAACCGCTTGCGAAACGACGCGGCCCACGAGAGCACCGGCAGCTCGCCGTCGCTCGCGAGAACGTGCAGGTGGTTCGACATCACCACCCACGCGTGCAGCCGGACGTCGTCGCCCCGCGCGCCGTCCGCGATCATGCGGGCGACCGTATCTCGTGCGGCCCCGTGTGCGAGCCAGTGCCGACGACCGAGGCAGGAGAAGGTGACGAACCGCGTGGTGCCGCAGCGCCGCCGCGAGGATGCGCAGGTCTCTTCCGTCGGGTGCATCCCGTGAATCTAGCCGCGCGTCGGCGACCAGCCGCGTTCTCCTGCACCTTTACAGAAGCAGTCCAGCCTCACTGCGCCACGAGTTCCTTCGTCAGCTCGCCGTCGACCTCGCGCGCGAGCTCGGCCATCAGGCCGCTGCCGAGGTCAAGCCGCAGGCCCGCTTCGCTGAAGAGTTCGGGCAGCGGCCGCGAGCCGCCGAGCGCGAGTCCCTTGCGATATGCGGCGAGCGCCCGCTTCTCGTCGCGGCGTGCGTTCAGCCACATCTGGATCGCGCCGGTCTCGGCGATGCCGTACTCGATGTAGTAGAACGGCATCCCGAAGAGATGCAGCTGGCGCTGCCACTGCGCGTCGCGGGCGGCTTCGCAGCCATCCCACGACACGTCGTTGCCGAAGCGCTTCATGAGCGCGCGCCACGCGTCGGTCCGCTGCGCACGCGTGTGACCCGGGTTCGTGTAGATCCAATGCTGGAACGCGTCGATGGTCGCGATCCAAGCCATCATCGACGGGAACTTCTCGAGCCGCTCGCGCAGCGCGCGCCGGCACTCGTCCTGCGAGTAGAACTCGCCGTGATATGGAAGCGTCAGCAGCTCCATTGACATCGACGCGACTTCGGCGAACTCGGTCGGCGCGCCGCGGTACTCGACCAGCGGGTCCTCCTTCGAGAGGAGCGAGTGAAACGCGTGGCCGGCCTCGTGCACCATCGTCACGAGGTCGCGGTGCATGCCCGCTGCGTTCATGAAGATGAACGGACGGCGCGAGTGCTGGCGCTGGTACTGGTAGCCGCCCGGCGCCTTGCCCGGCCGCGACTCGAGATCGAGGCAGTCACCCTCCTTCATCGAGTCGAACATCTGGCCGAGGTCGCGGTCCATCGCGTGGAACATGCGCGAGCAGCCGTCGATGAGCCTCTCGGCGCCGTCGAACGGACGAAGCGGCCGGCGGCCCTTCACATCGACGGCGAGATCCCACGGGCGCAGCGGCGAGATGCCGAGCGCCTGCGCGCGCTCGCGGTCGAGCCGTCGCTGGAGCGGCACGAGGTGCGTCTCGATCGCCTTGTGCATCTCCATGCAGTCGGCGGGCGTGTAGTCGAAGCGCTTGAAGCGTCGATGCTGGAAGTCGCGGAAGTTGTCGAAGCCTGCGTTGCGCGCGATCTGGTGGCGCAGCGCCAGCATGCGGTCGTAGATGTCGTCGATCGCATCGCGGTCGGCAAGGCGGCGGTCGGCGATCGCGCGCCACGCGCGCTCGCGCACGCCGCGGTCGGTCTCCTCGAGATGACGCGACATCTGCGGCATCGTCTGCGCGATGCCGTCGAACTCGACGGTCATGCGCCCGATGATCTGGTTGTACTTCTGGTCGAGTTCGGCAAGCTCGGTCTCGAGCGGGATGTTCGCGTCGCGGAAGAGCTCGATGTCGACGCGCATGCTGCGCAGGAGCACCTCGTAGCGCGCCTTCGGCAGCGCATCCGCGCATGGGTTCGTCGCGATCTTCGTGTCGAGCTGGCTCGAGAGCGGCTTCAGCTGCGGCTCGACGTCGCGGACGAATCCGAGGAACGCCGACTCCGCGTCCTTGTCCTCCGTGTTGCGCGTCGTCGCGATGTAGAGGTTCGCGGCCCTCTCCGCGACCAGGGCGTCGAGGTCGCTCCGATCGAGGATCAACTGCTCGAGTTCGTCTGCGGACGCAATCGGACGCGCCAGCAGTTCGCGGTAGAAGGGCTCGAGCGCGGAGAACTTCGTGGCGTCGAGGGTCGGCGGGGCGTAGGCGCGTGCGTGGGCCATTCGGAAAGAATACAGTCCACAGCCCCGGGCCGCGCCATTGTCCGAGGTTCGGAGCGGTTTCCACGGGTTATCCTCCTTGCATGTCCTCCGTCGTGCACAGCATCTCGCCCGCGAAGGTGAACCTGGCCCTGTCCGTCTCGCCCCCGAACGAGGGCGGCATGCACGACATCGCGAGCTGGATGGTGACGACTGCGTTCGCAGATGAACTGCGCGTGAAGCGCCTGCCGGCCGACCGCCCGAGCCGCTTCTCGATCGACTGGCACGAGGACGCGAGGCGACGCACCGACATCGATTGGCCGATCCGCAAGGATCTCGCCGTGCGCGCGCATGCACTCCTTGAGCAGAAGATCGGCTCTGCGCTGCCGATCCAGCTGACGTTGCGCAAGCGCATTCCCGTGGGCGGCGGGCTCGGCGGCGGGTCGTCGAACGCCGCTGCGATGCTGCGCGCGCTCGACGCGCTCTTCGATCTTCGCCTGCGCGCGGAGTACCTCGAGGCGATTTCGCGCGAACTCGGAAGCGACGTGCCGTTTCTCGTGCGTGGCGGCAGCGCGCTGGTCGAGGGAACGGGCGAGCGGCTCACGCGGGTCGCGGTGCCGCTTGTTCATCTCGTGCTGGTGTTTCCTGGCGTCGCGTGTCCGACAGGTCCTGTCTACCAGGCCTTCGACCGGCTGCGGCCCGACGCGCGCCTGGATGCGCCGCGCGTGCGCGCGCTCGTCGATGCGGCCGATGCCGGCGGCCTTCGTCCGGACATGCCGTTCAACGATCTCGCCGACGCAGCGCTCGACGTAGCGCCCGCGCTCGGTGAGACTCGCGCGCGCGTCGAGCGCGTCGCGCAGTCGCCTGTCCACGTGAGCGGTTCGGGCTCGACCCTCTTCATCGTGTGCGATTCGCCGATCCACGCCGAGGCGCTCGCGGGCGCGATCGAGATGCAGGTCGGTGTGCCTGCGGTGGCCACCTTCACCGCGGGCATGCCGCTCGAGGAAGTCGACGGCGAGCCGCGCGCGATCGGTGCGCCGGCGGGCGGCAACGACGATCGCGAGGACGATTGCGAGGACGATTGACCTCGATTCGAGGAAGGTCCGAGCGAAGCGCCTACAATACGCCCCATGCTCTGGCAGCCGTCTCTTCCAGAACGCTACCTGCGCGCCTCCGAGGATGAACTCGGCGCGTGGATCGATGCGCGCCGCCGCGAACTCGGCTCGCGGCTTCTCATCCTTGGGCACCACTACCAGCAGGATGACGTCATTCGCCACGCCGACCTCGTCGGCGACAGCCTGAAACTCTCGCAGATGGCGGCGGCAGAGGCGCCGAGGCGCGGCGCGAAGTACATCGTGTTCTGCGGTGTCCACTTCATGGCGGAGACCGCCGACATCCTGACGCCCGACGACGTCGAGGTGATCCTGCCCGACCTCTCCGCGGGATGCTCGATGGCCGACATGGCCGCGTACGAAGACACGGTCGATGCGTGGGACGCGATCCATGAGGCGATCGCTGGAACGAACCAGCGCGTGATTCCGATCACCTACGTGAACTCGACCGCGGCGATCAAGGCATTTGTCGGCAAGCACGGGGGCGCCTGCTGCACCAGTTCGAACGCCTCGCGCGTATTCGAGTGGGCGCTGGCGGGCGGTGGGCAAGGGCGCGCGCGCGGCGAGGAAATCAAGATCCTCTTCCTGCCCGACCAGCACCTCGGCCGCAACACCGCGAAGGCGCACGGATTCGTCACCGAAGTCGACGTCGAGTACGGCACGCGCGCCCGGGCCGAGACCGCGCTGTGGAATCCGAAGCGCGAGTCGGGCGGGCTGACCGCCGCAGAGATCCGCGATAGGAAGGTGCTGTTGTGGGCCGGTCATTGCAGCGTGCACAAGCTCTTCCGCCCCGAGCACGTCGCGGCCGCGAAGAAGGACGGACGCACCGTCCTTGTGCACCCAGAGTGTGCGCAGGAAGTCGTCGATCTCGCCGACATGCGCGGCTCGACCGAGTACATCATCCACGCGATCGAGCAGGCGATGCCCGGCTCGAGTTGGGCGGTCGGCACAGAGGTGCACCTCGTCAATCGCATTGCGCGCGCCGCCGCGAGACGCGACGTCGATGTGCACATCCTCTCCGACTGCCAGTGCCTCTGCACCACGATGTACCGGATCGATCAGGCGCATCTTGCGTGGTGCCTCGATCACCTCGCGGCAGGCAAGGTCGTCAATCGGATCAGCGTGCATCCCGAGGCGAAGGTGCTCGCACGCGTCGCGCTCGAGCGGATGCTGGCGCTTGCGCCGGGGAAGAGCGCCGCGCCCGTCGCGGTCGATTGAGCGGGCAACCCGAAGGATGCCTTGGGAATCCGTCCCGCCGTCGCGCTCCGCGGTCGAATGCGACGGCGGAGAAAAATCTTGTGCGGAATGCGTCATGTCGTCCGAGCGACCCTCGTGGGATTGCTACCGTTGGCGCGTCACGAGAGGTTTAAGCAACACGTGAGTTACGACACGTGAGTTACGACACGTGAGTTACGACACGTGAACTACGAACAGAGGACTACGGTACGGAAAGATCAATTGAACGCCGAACGAGCGACATCTGCACGCACTCCGCTTCTGCGACGGAAGTGGTTCATCGCCACGATCGGCGCGGTGGTGGCGCTCGTGCTCGCGGTCCTCTTGGCGCCGGTCTATCTGCGCGGCGTCGTTCGCAACGCCATCGAGCGCGAGGTCGGCGCTCGAGTCAATGGAACCGTTTCCGTCGGCGGGGTGCGGCTCGGCTGGTTCTCGCCGCAGCGGGTCGAGTCGCTTGCGATTCAGGGCGATGACAGCGCAGGCTCGATCACGCTGACGGCGGAGGTGGCGCAGGGCTTGGTCGAACTCGCGACCGGCGACGCGATCGACGTGAGCCTGAGCGGGCGCGTGCAGACGGCGATCGATGCCGACGGACGTGCTGGGCTTGCTCGGTTGCGGCGCAGCGAGGCGGTGCCGGCGCAGCCCGCGCCAGCGCCCGCGCCGAACGCCGCGCAGTCGGGGAAGCAGCGAATCTTCGGCGGCCGAACGATCCGCATCGAGCTCGCTGGCATCGATCTCGAAGCCACGCGCGACGGCGAGCCGCTCTACGCGGTGAATGACCTCGCAGGCTGGATCGGCCTTGAGGGCACCGATGTACAGGGCCTGAAGGTCAACGGCCAACTGAAGGCGGCGACCGCCATCGCGCGGGCAGACGGGCTGCGCGCCGGCAACCAAGCCGGCACCTTCGAGGGCGCGTTCATCGTGTTGGTGCCGCAGCGCGTGGACGGCTCCTTCGGCACGGCAGGTCTCTCAGGCTCGCTCGAACTCAACGCGACCAATCTTCCCGTGCCGAGCAGTGCGGGGCAGTCGATCGTCGCCGAGCAACTCTCGGTGACGGCCATGTGCCTGAGCCATGACACGACGTTGTCGGCGCGTGGCCAGCTGCGCGCCGGCGACGAGCAGCCTTCGAAGTTCGAGGTGGATGTCTCCGCACCCGGGCTCTTCGATGCGCAAGGCGCGTTCGCGCTCGATCCCGCGTCGGTCAAGGCAGACGTCACGGTGGAGGCGCTGCCGCTCGCCGTGATGCAGCCCTACGCGCCCGAGATCCGCGAGGGCGTGCGGCTCGACTTCGTCGAGGACGTCGGCCAGCAGGCGACCCTGCGTGTCGCGAAGGACGCCGGACAGCGTGCATCGATCGCCTTCGATGCGCAGCGCGTGAAGTTCAACTTCGATGCCACGTTCGCCTCCGATGGTTCGAGCATCGACGGCGGCACCCTCGACGCGAGCGTCTCGGTGCGGCCAGAGCTGCTGCGCGCGCTCGGGGTCGATGCGAGCGGGCCGCTGGTTGCGTTCGCGAAGGGTTCCGGTATCGCCTGGCGCAAGGCGCCGCCGGGGGGCTCTGCTGGCGCGAACGCGGGTGGCGCTCTCGAATCGATCGGCGGAGTGTTCTCAATCGAGCTCGCGCAGCGACTCGGCGTCCGCGGCGCCTTCGAGGCAGCTGGCGAGAAGGTCGATGTCCGCGCCGACACCCTGCGGGCGACGCTCGAGAAGCAGCTTGGCACGAGCGGCGCGCGTCTGACTTCGGCGCTCGACGGCGTGTACGGCGCACAGAGCGCGGTGCGCGCATCGCTCGCGGGCGACCTCGACCTCGCGACCAAGTCGATGACGGGCGGCATGCTTGACGCGACCCTCGCACTCGATGCCGTCATGGTCGAGCGGCTGACGAAGAACGGCGTGTCGGTCGCGCGCGGAGGATCCTCGGCGAAGCTCACGATGCCTGCGTTTGCGTATCGGCCGGGCGAGGGGCGTTCGGCGCTCGAGTCGCTCGAGGCGAAGGGCCGCCTTGAGGTGCAAGGCGATCTTCTCGTGACAGGCGGCAAGTCGGTGGCGACGGTGCGGGGGCTGGGCGTGAACTTCGCGCTGCCGACGGCGGGCGCGGCCGGTGAGCCCGGACTCGTCGATCTCTCGGCGCGCATCGACGGCGCGGAAACACGCATCACCCAGCGATTCGCGGCGATTCCCTTGTCGTTCGACGATCCAGCGGCGCTCGGGCTCGGCGGCACCATCGACGTGCGCGGACTCGACCCGTCGGTCGTCGGGCGCTTCGCCCCCGCGGCCAAGGACTCGCTCGGCATCCTCGGCGCAGGGCCGATGACGCTCTCCGCGCGCAACCGCACCGAAGCGGGCGCGATCGTCGCCGATTTCACGCTCGATGCGGTGGCGCTCGACGCCTCGGGCAGTGCGCGCTACGCGAAGGACTCGTTCTCTGCGAGCAACCTCCTGTGCGATGCGGCCCTGACGCCCGAACTGCTTGCGGCGATCAAGGTGCCCGACTCCGTTTCAATCGCGCGCGGCGCGCGGGCGTCCGTGCGCGTGCCCACTTTCGTGGTTGCGAAGGGGCCCGATGGCTGGGCGCCCGCTGGCGACATCGACGCGCGCGTGGCGGTCGACCGCCTGCGGGTCGAGCGGGCTCCCGGACTGAAGGCGTCTCTTGATGTCCCCCGGATCGAGGCCGACGCGACCTACGCAATGAAGGACGATCGGGCGACAGCGAAGGGCTTCGCAACTCTCGGTGCTGGAGGGGCCGCTGGTCGGCTCGGTTACGACATCGTCTGGACGAAGCCGGTCGAGGCGAAGCTCTTCCGAGGTCTCGAAGGCACGCTGGCGCTGACCGCGTTCGATCTCGCGCGCCTCGAGAGCGCGCTTGGCCTCGAGCCGGGGGGCTACTCCGGCGTCCTCGGTGGCGCGGGTGACTGCACGGTCGAACTTCGCGAACGCGATGCGGCGCAGGCGAAGGTGGCGCTTCAGTTCCCGAAGACGCGCGGCGACGTCGCCGTCGAGGTGAAAGAAGAGGGGCGCCAGCGCTTCGCCCGCGCGACAGGAAGGCTCGAGGCGCAGATCGCCCCCGATGCGTTCGCCGCATTGGCCGGGCTTGCGAACGATCCCAAGCGTCGCGTCGTTGCGCCCGTCGAGGCGAAACTCGACGTCAAGTCGGCTCGAGTTCCGCTCGATGCTGAGTTGAAGCCCTTGCTGGCCGACTCGGCCTTGGATGTGAGCGGTACGTTGTCCGCTGTTGGCATCGAGGTCACCGACGCCCGCGGACAGAAGACGGCCGTATCGACGGGCCCGCTCTCACTTGCGTTGGCGGCGACGCGCCTCTCGGAGGAACTGACGCTGCGCATCGTGGGCGACGGAAAGACGGGGGCCGCCCCGGCGCAGCCTGCCGGTGCGCTCCAGCTCGATGCGCGCGTGCGCGGCGCCGTGGCGCGCGCAGGGCAGGCGAAGGCGACGCCGATCGTGGATGCCACGGCCAAGGCGACGAAGTTCCCGGCGGCGACGATCGACGCCCTTGCCGGCACGCGCGGCGCCGTGGCGCGCTACATGGGCGACGCGATCGACGCGGATCTCGTCGCCGTTGGGCTCTCGACGGCCCCTGGCTCCATCGGGTCGCTCTCCGCGAAGATCGATTCACCCTTTGCGAGCGTCGCAGCGCCTGCGCTCTCGATCGCCGATGGATTCCTGAAGGTCGACCCACGCAAGCCGATGACGGCGACCTTCACGCTTTCGCCGGAGGTGCGCGAACAGCTTCTCACGCCCATCAACCCGGTCTTCTCCGACGTGACGTCGAAGGAACGGGCGCGGTTCACGCTGTCGTCGCTCGCGTGGCCCCTCGACGGCGACCGTCGGAAGTTCGACGCCGCCTTTGTGCTCGAGACCGGCGAGATCGCGCTTACGAACTCCGGGTCGCTTGCGTCCCTGCTCTCGCTTCTTCAGGCGGGACGAACCGAGGGCTTCGAGGCGCAGATCGATCCACTGCGGGCGACGATCTCGAAGGGCCGCCTGACCTATCGCGACTTCGCGTTGCGCGTCGGAAAGACGCAGCAGGGCTCTTGGCGCAACTCGCTGCTCTTCTCCGGCGACATCGACCTCGCCGCGAACCCGATCTATGCGAACGAGATCACGACGCGCGTGCCGCTCTCCGATGCCGCGAACTGGTCGAGCGATGTGCGTCGCCTCCTCGACCGGGTGAGCGGGTTCAGCCCTGAACTGCTCAAGTCGCTGTCGGTCGGCGTGAAGCTGAGCGGCCCCGTGTTCGACGCAAGCGGCAAGCCTGCGAAGCTCAAGCAGGAGCTCGCGCTGCCAGACATCGGCGAACTGCTCAGGCGCGATCCCGGTGCGGTGATCGAGGGAGCCGGTGGGATCCTTGAGTCGATTCTGAATCGCCGCAAGAACAAGTAATGTCACGCTCGCCGCCGCAGCGGCGAGCGATTCAACCTGCGTTCGAGCACCAAAGAGAGCGGCCGCAGCCGCGATCGCACTTACATCGGCTTTTCGCCGACGGTCTCGTCGTACACCTGCAGGAGCTTCGTCTTGTCGAAGATGAGCTCCTGGCGCGAAAGGCCCGTCACCTCGTAGTGAGGCGTCAGCTCGATCGCGTCGCAGGGGCAGGCTTCCTCGCACATGCCGCAGTAGATGCAGCGCAGCTCGTCGATGTCGAACTGCTTCGGATACTTCTCACGGTCGCTCCAGGGCGACTCTTCCGCGACGATGTGAATGCAGTTCGCGGGGCAGGCGGTCGCGCACATGAAGCACGCCACGCAGCGCACGCGCCCGTCCTCGTCCTTGTTGAGGCGATGGACACCACGGAAGTAGGGGCGGTACTGGCCGCCTTCCTCGACCGGGCGGTCGTCGCGCTTCTGCTCGGGGTACTGGAGCACCCAGATGTTCTTCTTGTTCGACCCACCCCGGCCGATGTTCTCAAAGCAGTGGCGCAGGGTTGTGCCGAGGCCCTTGAAGATCGACGGAAGGAAGAGCGCCTCGCCGCGGGTGAGGCGGGTGGGGGTCACATCGATGACATCTTCGTCGCGGGTCGCCATGGGATCGAGATGGTACGGTGTACGCGTGAAGGACGAAAGCGAACCCCTCGACCGTTCCAGCGCGGCCTCCCCGGGAGTCGGAGGCGGTTCGAGTCCGCGTGGAATCAAGGGATTCAGCGCCTCCGAGGCGTCGCTCCTTGGGCTCGGCACGCAGATGCTGAGCGAGGTGGCTGCGGGGATCCTGCTCGGCCTTGCCGCCGACTACATGCTCGGGACCCACAACCGGTGGATTGTGGTGGGTTCGATCGTCGGGGTCGCGGTCGCGATGTGGACCGTCATCCGAACCACCATCCGCATGAGCAAGCGCGACGCTGCCGACCGAGCTCGGCGCGCCGCAGCCCGGGACACCGCTCAATCGTCGAAGACTTCCGAGGGTGAGCGATGACCAATCCTTCTGCGACCGCAGTATTCCCCGTGGGCCGACTCCTGTTGGTGATCGCGGCGACGTCCGCCGCGCTGGCTGTGTTGACCACGGTCGTCAAGACCGGCGGACTTGTCGATTCAGAGACTTACAAGGGTGTTATTCTCGGACTTTGCTCTGCCACCCTGAGTCACGTCCTAGGCACCTTCGCGGGGGCCTTCTTCGCGGCCCGGATGGTGGCGGCGGGTCACGGGGCGGGCTCGATGGTCTCTGCCTACCTTGCCTCGACCACGGTGCGATTCATAGCGACACCTGCGTTGGCGCTCTCGTTATACTTTCTCCTCCCTCAGAAGCCCGCACCGCTCCTTCTTGGCGCGGCGGCGGGACATCTCCTCATCATGGTTGCGGACATCGCAGCCGTCATGAAGAACCTGCAGGGGAGTGCAGGATCGAGCGCGCCCAACGCGTGATTCGCTCAGGCACAGGAAGTTTCCCGCGGCCTCTCGCCGCTGGAGCGTGCGCTGGGTCGCGCTGTCGCCCTCGCGCACGAAGACTTCGTGACAGATTTCACGAGCCGATGCGGTGCTTGCTTGCCGCAGCGTGCTTCGGAGCCAGGACCGTCGATCCGCGAGACGAACGCAGAGTCGAGACCCGTACAGACTCGAAATCAGAACTGAATCCATGAGCACCGCCCTTCAATTTGCTCACCAGCTTCCCGCGCTCGCGGACGCGATCCCCTCGCTGCTCGCGGCTGGCGGAAGTCCGCTCGACCACGTGCTCGACAAGAAGTCGGCGCTCGGCGACGTGCTCGGCATCCAAGGGCTCAAGCTCAGCATCGTGAGCGTGGTCGTCGCCGCGACTCTCGCGTTCCTGCTCCTGATGCTTGCCTCGCGCAGCATCGCGACCGGACCCGCGACCGCCGGCACCGATCGCTATCTGACGAAGGGCCGCCTCTCGCAGATCATCGAAGTCATCGTGCAGGGTCTTCGCCAGGGCGTGCTCGAGCCGCTACTGGGCAAGAAGACGGCGGATTTCTATCTGCCGTTCCTTCTCTCGCTCTTCTTCTTCGTGCTGATGATGAATCTGCTCGGGTTGATTCCCTTCTACGACGCCCAGAAGCTCGTGATGAAGCTGACGACCGGCGCGACCGACGAGACGGGCGCCGCCAAGAAGGTCTTCTTCGGCGGCACGGCCACCGCGTCGCTCTCGGTCACCGCCGGGCTTGCGACCATCTCCTTCTTCGCGATCCTGTTCCAGTCGATGCGCGACCTTGGCGTGAAGGGCTTCCTCGAGCACATGTGCGGCGGCAAGGAACTGCTGACCGGTCCGAAGGGCCTGCTTCTCGTTGTCCCCGTCATCTTTGTCGTCGAGATCCTCGGCCTCTTCATCAAGCCGGGCGCGCTCGCGATTCGTCTCTTCGCGAACATCCTTGCCGGCCACACGCTGATGGCGACCATCTTCATGTTCACGGGCATGGCGCTCGCGGGCGGGTGGATGCTCGCTGCACCCGTCGGCGTGGTCTCGGTCGTCTTCGCGGTCGCGATCTACTTCCTCGAGCTCTTCGTCGCCTTCCTCCAGGCGTTCGTGTTCATGTTCCTCACGGCGGTCTTCATCGGGATGATGAGCCACCACGGCGACCACGATCACGATCATGGACACGGCCACGAGGATGCGCATGGCCATGGGAACTCCCACGCCCACGCGCATTGATCCGTCCAAACCCGGGCCCGTGGGAGGCCCGGCTGAATGATTCCAATCCTTCAACCGGCGCGTCCCACAGCGTCCGAGCAGATACCAGACTCATTGGGAGCACAGTTCAAATGACCAACATGCGCAAGATCGTTTCGTTCGCCGCCGTCGGCGCCGCCGCCCTCATCGCCTCGTCGGCGCTCGCTCAGGACGCCTTCGTCCCCAAGGACCTCACCGAGGCGACCAAGGTCGCCAAGTCGGGCACCCTCTCGATCGGTCTCGCCGCTCTCGGCGCCGGTCTCGCTGTGATCGGTGCCGCTCTCGGCATCGGCCGCATCGGCGGTTCGGCCGTCGAGGCGACCGCTCGTCAGCCCGAGGCTGCTTCGGCCATCCAGACCCAGATGATCCTCACCGCGGCGCTCATTGAAGGCGTCGCGCTGTTCGCCGTCGTTGTCGCCCTGCTCGGCGTCATCTGACGTGACGTACGGACCCGGCGAAGCACTCGCCGGATCCTGAGAAGCGTGATCGCGGATCCGGCGACGACCTCGCCGGCGTCCGAGTGAGTTCAGAATCTCTGCCTGCGCTGGGGACACCCAGCGCAGGCACTTCACCCCTCGAGAAGAGGGGTTCAATGACAGGATTCCACCATGTTGACCCTTGCAGCAGGTCCGCTCGACACCAGCCTCGTCGATGTCATCGTCGCCGTCGTCGTGTTCGTCGTGTTCTTCTCGCTCCTCCGCGTGCTCGTTTGGCCGAAGGTCATCGGGGGTCTCGACGCCCGCGAAGCCAAGATCCGCCACGAGATCGATTCCGCCGAAAAGGCGCGTCATGAGGCGGAAGCCGCTCAGAAGAAGTTCGAGGAGAAGCTGCGCCAGGGCCAGGAAGAGGCTGCCCGCACCATCGAGGAGGCGAAGGCCACGGCCCGCAAGGTCGCCGAGGAGCTTCGCTCCAAGAACGACGCCGAGCTCGCCGACCTGAAGTCGCGCGCGCTCGCCGACATCCAGGCCGCCCGAGAGGCCGCGGTGCGCGAGCTCAACGAGCACTCGGTCGCCCTCGCGGCGTCGATGGCGTCGAAGATCCTGCGTCGCGAGGTCGGCGCGTCAGACCAGTCGCGCCTCGTCGCCGAGAGCTTGGCCGAACTCGCCCGCGGCCGCAACTGAACCCGCCCGTCGACGCATCTGAACGCGAACCCCACCATGGCAACCACCCAGCACATCGACGAAATCGCGAGCGTGTACGCGACGAGCCTGCTCGAGGTCTGCGACAAGCAGGGCGGCATCGCGCTCGCGGAGTCCTGCTCGGCTGAACTTGCGACGCTCGCCGAGACGATTCGCGCCGACAAGCGCTTCGCCGAGTTCCTCAAGACCCCGATCATCGGCAACAATGTCCGCCGCGACGCGCTCGACCGCGCCATCAAGGGCCGGGTGTCTGACCTCGTCTACCGCTTCGTGATGGTCGTCGCTGCGCATGGCCGCTCGGGTCGCCTCGCCGACATCGCGGATGCGTTCGACGGGCTGCTGCAGGCCCGCCTCGGCCGCGTCGAGGTCGACATGTTCACCGTGAACGGCCAGGCGTCCGCAGACGTCGTCGCAACCGTGAAGGGCGGCGTCAAGGAGGCCTTCGGCAAGGACGCCGTGATCCACCAGTACGCCGATCCCAACATGATCGGCGGCGTCAAGCTCCGCATCGGCGACCAGCTCATCGATGGCTCGGTCGAGACCCAGCTCCGAAACATGCGCGACGCGGTTGCCGCGCGTGGCTCCGCAACCATGCGCTCGCGCCTTGGCAACTTCCTCGCATAACGAACCAGAGCATCAGACTTACCCCGCCGGGCCAACGCCCCGCAACTCAGAGGACCTACCCGTGAAGATCAAGAGCGACGAGATCACGACAGTCATTCGCCAGGAAATCGAGCAGTACTCGGGCAAGCTCGAGATCTCCGAAGTCGGCCAGGTGGTCGAGGTCGGCGACGGCATCGCCCGCGTGTACGGCCTTTCGAAGGCGATGGCCGGCGAGCTCATCGAGTTCCAGGGCGCGGGCGGCCGCGTCATGGGCCAGGTGATGAACCTCGAGCTCGACACCGTCGGCTGCGTGCTCTACGGCGACTCGACCGCGATCCGTGAAGGCGACACCGCCCGCGCGACCGGCAACCTCCTCGAAGTGCCCGTCGGACCCGAGCTCCTCGGCCGCGTGGTCGACCCGCTCGGCAACGCCATCGACGGTGGTCCCGCGATCAACGCCTCCGGCCGCCAGAAGGTCGACATCGTCGCTCCCGGCATCGCCGCGCGTCAGCCGGTGAAGGAGCCTCTCCAGTTCGGCATCAAGGCCGTCGACTCGATGGTCCCCGTCGGCCGTGGCCAGCGTGAGCTCGTCATCGGCGACCGCAAGACCGGCAAGACCGCCGTCTGCCTCGATGCGATCATCAACCAGAAGCAGTACTGGGGCACCGAAGACGCCGTCGTCTGCATCTACGTCGCCGTCGGCCAGAAGGACTCGACCGTCGCGGGCGTCGTCGAGACGCTCCGCAAGAACGGCGCGATGGACTACACCATCGTCGTGAACGCCGGTGCGTCGGCCGCTGCGCCGCTTCAGTACATCGCTCCGTACGCGGGCTGCGCGATGGGCGAGTACTTCATGTGGCAGGGGAAGAACGGCAAGACGCCGAAGCACGTCCTCTGCGTGTACGACGACCTCTCGAAGCAGGCCGTCGCGTACCGCGAACTGTCGCTCCTCCTCCGCCGTCCGCCCGGACGCGAGGCCTACCCGGGCGACGTGTTCTACCTGCACTCCCGCCTTCTCGAGCGCGCCACCAAGCTCTCGAAGGAGAACGGCGGCGGCTCGCTCACCGCGCTTCCGATCATCGAGACGCAGGAAGGCGACGTGTCGGCGTACATCCCGACGAACGTGATCTCGATCACCGACGGCCAGATCTACCTCCAGCCCGAGCTCTACGCGGCCGGCATCCGCCCTGCGATCAACGTCGGCATCTCGGTGTCGCGCGTCGGTGGAAACGCCCAGATCAAGGCGATGAAGGAAGTCGCCGGCTCGCTCCGTCTTGACCTCGCGGCCTACCGCGAGCTCGAGGCGTTCGCGCAGCTCGGCACCGACCTCGATGCCGCGTCGAAGCGCCAGCTCGACCGCGGTGCGCGCATGGTCGAACTGCTGAAGCAGGGCCAGTACAAGCCGTTCGACGTCATCGACCAGTGCATCTCGATCTTCGCTGCGTCGCGTGGCTTCCTCGACGATGTCCCCGTCTCGGCGGTGTCGAAGTTCGAGGACGGCCTGCTCTCGCTCTTCCGCGCCCAGAAGGCCGATCTCCGCGCCAAGCTCGCGACGGCGAAGAGCTTCAAGGGCATCGAGGACGAGTTCAAGGCCGCGGTGGCCCAGTTCAAGAGCACTTTCAAGGCGTAACCGAGCGGCCGCCGCTTGCGGCGGCGGCCTCTGGCGGTCAGGTCTCCGAGTGAATCCGAGACCTGCCTGGTCGGCGGCGGCCTTTGGTGGCGATCGCATCTCATGAAACGACCGAACCGCTGGCATGTGCCAGCGGTTCGCTTTTTGCGGCACGTCCGGGCCCCGTCTAGCCCCAACCCGTCCATCCCTAACCCGTCCATCCCTAACTGTTGCGCGGCACGTGCCGTGCACCCGTCTCAGTCCCGCTCGTTCCTTCCCCTCGCGCGCTTGGATTCGCGCGGCGCGCCCTTGCCGATGGCGGCGCCAATGGCGATTCCGGCCAGGCACACCGCGACGTTTCCCCACTCCCATGCGCTCGTGTTCTCGCTCCACCACACCGCCTGGAGCGGGCCGAGATCGTCTGGCCGCTCCTCAGGGCGCTCCCTCAAGCGGTACTCATCTGCCTGTCCGAGCATGCCAAGCGCGCTCAATGAACCGAGCACGCCGACGAGCAGGCAGAGGAGAAGGATCGCCAAGCTGCCCCCGATCCGCATGGCCGTAAAGCCGCCGAGCAACGCGGCGACGGCGCTCACCCCGAGGGTCGCGAGCAGGAACCTCTCCGAGCCAACCCATGAGTCGCCTTCGAAGCAGAATGCAACGCCGGCGAAGGCGACGACAGCCGCAAGGCCCGCGATGATCAGCGCCGCAATCACGAGATAGCCGAGGATCGCGCCAAATGGAACCCGGAAGAGTGCTCCAATGCAGCCCATTGATCAACTCCTTCGCGATCGGTTCTCGATCTGAATCATCGCCGCCAGGTGCTCGAGCGCAGCGTGCAGGCCTGCCGCCGCGATGCGCGCCTCCATCATGGGGCCACCGCGCTGGTACGACTGCTCGGGCAACTGCGGGACATGGACGAATCCAGCGTAGGGCACGCGGCCGTCGGCAAGCAGGCGGTACATCACTTCGTTGCAGAGGAAACTTCCCGCCGAGAGCGAAAGCGTCGCCGGTACGCCGGCCTCGACGCACGCCCTCGAGAGCTCGCGGACGGGCAGCGATGTGAAGACCGCATCGGGGCCGCGCTCGAGGACTGGCTCATCGACGACGAGGACGCCCGCGTTGTCGGCGATGCGGCTGTCGCGCAGGTTGACGGCGATGCGCTCGAACGTGATCGCATCCGCCTTCGCGCTCTCGCCAAGCGCGATCACCGCGTCCGGCATGCTCGCTTCGATGATCGGCGCCACGCGCGCCCATGCGCTCGCGGGCTCGGTTCCGCCCACGACAGGCAGGGTCGCATACGCGCGGGATCCGCGGCCGCACGGCATCGAGCCGAGGAGCCGCACGATCTCCATCGTCGGGTTCACGTGGCTTCCGCCGAATGGCTCGAAGCACGTGACGAGGATGAGCGGTCGCGCAGCGCTCATTCGCCGATGTCCTCTGCCCAGAGATCCGGCTTCTCGCGCTTCATCCGCTCCATGAGCGCAATGCACCGCGGATCGTCGACGACGTGCAGCTCGATCTTCTCGTGGCGCATCCAATCCTCTGCGCCCATGAACGTTCGGTTCTCGCCAATGACCACGCGGGGGATCTTGAAGAGGATCGCCGTGCCCGAGCACATGGGACAGGGCGAGAGCGTCGACACGAGCGTGAGCGACCGCCAGTCGCGGCGACGGCCGGCGCGGCGAATGCAATCCACCTCCGCATGCGCCGTCGGATCGCCTGACTGCACGCGCTGGTTGTGCCCGGCGGCGACGATCGCGCCCGTCGCATCGAGCAACGAACTTCCAATCGGAATGCCGCCTTCGCGCCAGCCCTTCTCGGCCATCTCGATCGCCGCATCCAGCCCACGCTTGATCCAGTCAGGGTCGACCATGCGGGGTTCATCGGCGTTCAGGGGAGCGCGCCTTGCACGGGAAGCGCCGCCGAACCGGCATAGTCGGTCGAGCGCAGCACGTAGAGCGCGTGCTGCGCTCGGCTGCACGCGGTCAAGATCGCCTCGTACGAGACGTTCTCGGCGCTTCCGCGGACGTCGTGCAGGATCACCGCGGGAGCCTCGAGACCCTTGAAGCGGTGAAGCGTCTCCCAGCGGATGGCGGGGGGGTCGTTCTCGTCATGTGCAAACGACTCCGCGAGGTTGACGAGAAGGAAACCGCCCACGGTCGTCTCGCCCGCAAGGCAGCCACGATCGCGGCGGAACGGCGAGAGGATCATGACGTCCTCGGTCCGGACGCCCTCCGCGTCGACGAGGTGCTTGACGATCCGCTTGATGGCGTCCCGCTGGCGCGCGGCGTCGTCTGGCGCGAACTCGGCCACCACAACGGGCTGGCCTTCGCGCACCGAGGGCGGCGCTTCGATTCCATCGAGCCGCGACGGATCGAGCGACTGGAGGAAGCTCGTGATCGAGACCGAGTTGCGGAGATTCTCGCGGAGGACGAGCGGCCGGCCGAAGCGGCGCTCGATCTCGGCGAGGTCGGCGCGGTGGTAGATCGCCTGATTCGGGTCGTGGAAGAACGCGATCCGCGCGCTCGGCCCGGCAAGCGCATCGAGCGCGTCGAGCATCGCCGGCGTGAAGTCCTGCCCCTCGTCGATCACGATCGAGTCGAATGTGCCGAGTTGGCCCGCGCGGGCCGCGTCGGCGAGCGTCGCGATCATCGCCGCGTAGCGGTCGTTCGGCGCGAGCGACGACGGCGGCGTTCGACCAAGGCTGTTCGTCACGCTCTCGGCAAGCGCATGCAGGTTCGCGACGACGACCTTGTCGGCACGGATCGCGCGCAAGGGCGTCGTGTTGTCGACTGGCCGGGCGCGACAGGCTCGACCGAGGACCGTGGCGAGCGGCTCGTTGAAGCAGGTCACGAGCGTGCGGCGCCCTTGGGCGATCTCGCGGTTCGCGCGATAGAGCGCCGCGTAGGTCTTTCCGGTGCCCGCGAATCCCTCGATCTGCACGCGGTCGAGTCGGTAGGTCGCGTCGACGATCCCGCGTACGGGGCGCATGACATCGTGTTCGACGACGCGCGCGTTGATGATCTCGTCGCGCACGTAGAGCGCCGACTTCATGGTCGGAAGGATGTGGCGCTCGACGATCCGCCGCATGGGCGAACGGTCGCCGCGGGGGACCTCGGGGTACTTGGTCGCAAGCGCCTCGAACATGTCCTCGAGATCGCGCAGCAACTTGGCGGGCTTCCGGCACTGCGTCGCGCCAAGGAGATGGTTGCGCACGCTGATCGGAACGGTGTTGAAATCGACGTGCGCATCGACGAGCGCGAGGAACCACCCGTGCAGATAGGGCGGGTGACGATCATCGTGGCTGCCGTAGTTTGCAAGCGCGCGGACGAGGGCGTACATCGCGCTGATCGCCTGCTGGGGCGCTTCGCGGTCATGCGTGCGGATCTCGCCGCGCACGTCGCGGTGCCAGCCGTTCTCGGGCGAGTAGCGGAAGTCGCCGCCCTTCACCTCGATGATGAGAAGTCCGCGGTCTGGATCGATGACGACGAAGTCGAGTTCGCGGGTCCCGACGGAGTCGGGATCCTGGACGAGCAGGTTCTGGACGACGATCCAAGGTCTGTCGACGAGGGCGTCCTCGAGGCACTTGCGCATGACGAGCTCGGGCTCGTTCGAGGCGCGCTCTTGACCCTCGCCGCGAATCTCGTAGGGGACGCTTGGAAAGAAAGTCGCCATGCAGGCGCGAAGTGTAAGCGTGGCCCGGCGCGCCGATCTGAAACGGTGCCCGGCACGTGCCGGGCACCGAAGTGGGGCGCAGGGCGGCGCGGCGCAAGTGTGTGATTGACAAACGTTTATGACGCTGGCCGCCGCGCTCGACAAACAGGCCGCTGCTTTCGCAGCGGCCTGGGTCCTGTCACCTGTCGTGCCCCGCGAGCCTTGCGGCTTACTTCTCGTTCGCTGCGTTCTCATCGTGGAAGCGCAGCGCCTCGCTGTCCGCATCGGAGTTGTCGTAGTGCGTCTGGAACACGGTGCCCGAGGCCTCCGCCTCGTCGCGCATTTCCTTCATGCGCGCCCAATCCTCCATCGTCACCACGACCTCGCGCGCGACCGAGCCCTTGTGCTCGCCGAGGATGCCGGCGTTGCCCATCTGGTCGACGAGCCGCGAGGCGCGGCCGTAGCCGATCGCGAGCCGGCGCTGGAGGAGCGACACGCTTCCGCGGCCCGACTCGATCATGATCTCGACCGCGCTGTCAAACAGCGGATCGCGCTCGCCGCCGGCGTCGCCGGCATCGCCAGCGCCACCATCGCCGCCGCCCGCCACCTGGCCGGACCGAATCGTCAGCAGCTGCCGCTCGAAGCTTGGCGCAGCCACCGTCTTGAGGAACTTGGTGACCGCGCGGGCCTCCTTGTCCTCGACGAGGGTGCCCTGCGAACGGCGCGCATCCGTCTGGCTCGGCGTGACGACCAGCATGTCGCCCTGGCCGAGCAGGAGTTCCGCACCCTTCTGATCGAGCACGATGCGGCTATCGGTTCCCGACGCCACCTTGAAGCTCACGCGGCACGGCATGTTCGACTTGATGAGGCCGGTGACCACCGTCGCCTGCGGACGCTGGGTTGCGAGGATCAGGTGGATGCCGACCGCGCGCGCCTTCTGCGCGATGCGCACGATCGACTGCTCGACTTCCTTGTTCGTCATCATGAGGTCGGCGAGCTCGTCGATCACGAAGACCATGTAGTGCATCTTCTTCGGGATCTTGGCCCACTCGACGTCGTCGGCGGGGTTCAGCCGCTCTCGCAGCTCCGCCTCGCCGAGCTCGTTGAAGCCGCGGATGTCGCGGACGCCCGCTTCCTTCAGGAGTTCGTACCGCTCCTCCATCTTCGTGACGGCCCACTCGAGGATCGCGGCGGCCTTCGACATCTCGGTGACGACCGGGCACGCAAGGTGGGGAATCTCGCTGAATTGCGCCATCTCGACCATCTTCGGGTCGACGAGCACGAGCTTCAGCTCATCGGGGCGCTTCGTGTAGAGCCACGACATGATGATCGTGTTCATGCACACCGACTTGCCCGAGCCGGTCGTGCCGGCGATCAGCATGTGCGGCATCTTGGCAAGGTCGAGGACGAGCGGCTCGCCCGCGGAATCCTTGCCGAGGAACATCGGCAGCATCATGTTGGCGGCGTGCCCGCTCGACATGAGCTCCTTGAGCCGCACCTTCTCCTTCTGCTTGTTCGGCACCTCGATGCCGACCGCCGTGCGGCCGACGAGGTTCGGGAGGATGCGGACATTCGGCGCCTGGAGCGCGCGGGCGATGTCCTTCGAGATCGTCTCGAGGCGCGCAACGCGCGTGCCTGCGGCAAGCTCGACGGAGTAGAGCGTCACGACCGGGCCCGACTCGATGTGCGTGATCTCGCCCTCGAGGCCGTACTCGGACAGCGTGCGGGTGAGCACGCCGGCCTGGTCGCGGACGTAGGCCTCCATCTTCGACGAGTAGTTGCCTTCCGGCTCCTCGAGGAGATCGAGCGTCGGGAACTGGTAGCCGGAGTAGTCGACCGCGCGAGGGATGTCCTCGTCGCGAAGCTGCGTCGCGTTCGGCTTCGCGGTCATCTTGATCGGAAGCTTCTCGATCTTCGCGCGCAACTCGTCCTCGCTGAGCGCGGCGCGCGTGGGCTTGGTCTCGGTCGCAGCGGGGACAGGGGCCGACGTCGCGACGGGCGCCTCGACCTCGACATCCGCGGTGTCATCGGCTTCGGAGTCGACCCCGTCGGCCTCGAGCTCGTCAGCCTCGTCTGCGATTGCGTCTTCGGTCTCGTCCGCGTCTGACTCCTCCGCGTCCTCTTCGTCGACAGCCGCAGGCGCAGCCACCGGAACGGCTGGCCGCGAGGGCGACCGCCGCGCGCGGCCGCTGCCGGCACCTGCCACCGCCGGCTGCGGGAACACAGCGCCCATCCGCTCGCGCAGCGCGCCGAAGTGCGCGCGCCAGTCGGTCTCCCAGAGCGGCGAGAGGAACGAGAACGTGCGCGCGAGCGCGCTAGGCAGCATGAAGACAAGCGCGTCGGCCGCGACGATCGCGCCCACGGCGATTCCCGCGAGGAAGATCAGCGACGCACCGACTGGGCCGAACCGCGTGTGCAGTTCATCCGCAAACCACATCGGAATCAGGCCCGCGTCGACGCCCGTCAGCGGACCGATCGACGGGAACCACTCGGCGTGAAGTCCGCCTACCGCGCACATGGCGACGAGGCAGCCTACGAAGCGCACGAAGGGATGCTCGATCGAGCGGCCCGCGGCGGAGAACGCCAGCACGCAGCCGAGGTAGAGCACCGGAATCCACGTGCCGAAGCCGAAGGTGAAATAGAGCCAGTATGCGATTGCCGCACCGAAGCGGCCGCAAAGGTTCAGCGGCGGATCGGTCGGGCTCGCCACCACGTGCGTCGGCCAGTCCGACGAGCGGAAGCTGGCGAGGCTCACGAAGAGCACGACGTAGAGCGCGGCGGCGACGATCCAGATGATGCGTCGCCGCGTGAGTGCGGCCCCGTCGAGTTGGGTGGTCGCGTCCGAATCCTCCTCCGACGCGCGGTCGCGCGCCGAGGCCTTACGAGCGGTCTTAGGCATGGTCTCGATATCGGCAGGAAGCCCTTGAATGCCGCAGCAAACCTCGGGTCGCGCGGCCGGCGGAGCTGGTCGCGGAGCGGCTTGTGGAGCGGGTGGTGGAGCGAGGGTTAGAGCGAGGGTTGGAGCGAGGGTTAGAGCGAGGGTTGGAGCGGCCCCGGCCGTCGCTCGGTCCAGGTGCCCGCGCCGGTTCGGTCCCGACGCCGAACCTTGTGCGCAGCGGTCCCGCCCGCGCTACCTTGCCGACATGCACTTCCGACTCGTTGACCGGTTCCTGAGCCTCAGCGACACCTCGGCGGTCGCGGTCAAGAACGTGACCGCGGCCGAGGAGTACCTGCAGGACCACTTCCCGGGGTTCCCCGTCCTTCCCGGGGTCTTCATGGTGGAGGCGCTGACCCAGGCCGCCCGGGCCGTACTCGAGAAGCGCGGCATGCAGCGCATGGTTCTCGGCGAGGTCAAGGCGCTCCGCTACGGCAGTTTCGTCCGGCCGGGGGAGACGCTGAAGGTCGAGGTCACCCTCGACAAGGTGCGGGAGGACGGCTCGGCCGTCTTCAAGGCCCAAGGGAGCGTCCTGCGGGGCGGCGCCGATCCGGCGGCGGCAGAGACAGCCGTCTCGGGGCGACTTATACTCCGCGCCTTGCGGAATTGACCGCGAGCCCCCGCGCGACCAGCGGGGGATCTTCTAGAGTTTTTGAGCGTTGGGGGCGGTTTCGCCCGAAATCACCCCGCCATGGAGACCTGTATGGCCAAGAGCCGAGCCGATATCGAAGCCGATGTGAAGGATGTTCTTGTCGACGCCCTGGGCGTGGATGAGGACGATGTCGTTCCGACCGCCACCCTCAAGGGCGACCTCGGCGCGGAGAGCATCGACTACCTCGACATCGTGTTCCGCCTCGAGAAGAAGTTCTCGACGCCGGAGAAGCCGTTCAAGATCGCGCAGGGCGAGCTCTTCCCGGAGAACCTCATGACCGATCCCTCGCTCGTCGAGAGCGGGAAGGTCACGGCGAAGGGCATCGCGCTCATGAAGGAGAAGGTTCCGCACGTCGACGTGAGCGAGTTCGAGAAGGACCCGCAGATCACGAAGCTGCCGAACTACTTCACCGTCAAGAGCCTGTGCGACTTCGTGGAGCGGAAGATCTGAGCGGTCGCAGCCGCTCGAGGCTAGGAGGGACTTTCGGGCAGAACCTAGGACAGGTTCTCGGCGGTTGCGCCCACTGGCGCTCTCTCTAGAGTGAGGACGATCGATGCGCTGGATGTGGATTGACAAGGTGACCGCGTTCGAGCCGCGCAAGCGTCTGGTTGCGGTGAAGAACGTCTCGCTTGCGGAAGAGCATCTGCATCAGCATTTCGCGGCCGAGGGCGCGCTGCCAGCGTGTCCGGTCATGCCGAACTCGCTCATCCTCGAGGGGATGGCGCAGACCGCCGGAATCCTCGTCGGAAGCGTGCATGACTTCCGCGAGAAGGTCGTGCTCGCGAAGGTCGTTTCGGCCGTCATCGAGCGCGACGTGAATCCCGGCGAGACGATCCGCTACGACGCGACCCTCGAGCGCATGGACGACATGGGCGCGAGCACCATCGGAATCGTCGAGCGCTACTCGTTCGTCGACAACGCGTGGGCGCCGGTCGGCCGGATCGAGCTCATGTTCAGCCATCTCGACCAGAACCGCGCGGGAACCGAGTTTCCCGAGGAGAACTTCGTGTTTGGCGAGAACTTCCGCACGCTCCTCGAGGGTGCGGGGCTTCGCAAAGCAGGCGTGGGGGCTGGCGTGAAGGCTGACGTGAAGGCTTCCTGACGGCATGCCGCCGGCGCGGCCGATCGGCCGCGGTACGTCGAATCGCAATGTGCGACTTCCACCACGAGAAAGGCGCACCACGAGAAAGGCGCACAACGAGAAAGGCGCACAACGAGAAGGGCGCTTAACGAGAAAGGCGCACCACGGGCGTTGAGGCCAGTGGTGCGCCAGTTTGTTCGAGCGGTCCTCTCATCGTGAGAGTCGCCCGGAGTGTGTTGGAGCCCCGCTCGGGGAGGCAATCCGATGCGGGGCCGATCCAATTCCGAATTCCGGACGAGCGAGGCGTCGCGGATTCGTCAGTCTTCGTCGCGGAGTCCCTTACGCGATCGAAGCCGGGATAAATGTCCGATTCAACCAGGCGCTGCGCAACGACGTGGGGCCGGTTTCCCGCGGTTTCTGCCGGGTTTCGTGCATTCTGTTCCGTCTGCGCGGCCTGTGACGGAGTCCCCCGGGCTGGCGACGCCGGACATCGACGCTGCCGTCCCGTACGATGCCCGCGTGGGCAGCCATCTTGCGATCTACACCGGTTCGTTCGACCCGATCACGCTCGGGCATCTCGACGTCCTTGCGCGGACGAGGAAGCTGTTCGACGAGGTGATCCTCGCGATTGGCCGGAACCCCAACAAGGAGGCGCTGTTCACCTTCGACGAGCGCCTGTCGCTGGCGCGGCAGCTCGTGGCCGACATGACCGCTGCCGAGCCACGCGGAGCGCGCATCCGCGTCGAGCACTACACGGGCCTGACCGTCGACTACGCGCGCTCCGTCGGCGCGTGCGCCATCGTGCGCGGCATCCGCAACATCACCGACCTCGCGGGCGAGTGCCAGCTGGCCATCACCAACCGGCAGGTCGCCGGCATCGAGACCGTCTTCATCGTGACCGGCGAGAACTTCGCCTACACGAGTTCGAGCCTCATCAAGCAGATCGCGGCGCTCGGCGGGTCAATCGATTCGCTCTCGACGCTGGTGCCGCCCCTCGTGATCGATGCGCTGCGCAGGAAGCGCGGCGACCGCTCGAACCCGCTCGGGCGGCTTGCGGTGGATGGACTCGTGGAGTGATTCCCCCGATGGAGTGATTCCCCCGATGGAGTGAATCTCCCGATGGAGTGATTCCCCCGACAGGCAAATGCCGAGGCCCCAACCGTCATGGCTGCTGAATTCCGCGTGATTTCCATTGGAACGATGGCCGCAAACCCCCACTGGGGCGAGCGTGGGACCGTTCGTCCGCCCCATGCGACCACGTCGCTCGTCGTCTCCGGCAAGGCGCGGATCCTCGTCGATCCGTCGCTGCCGACATCCGTCCTCATCCCCAGGCTCCTCGAGCGCTCGGGGCTTGGACCGGACGACATCACGCATGTGTTTCTCACCTGCTTGAACCCGATCCATCGCCGCGGACTGCTGGCGTTCGAGCGGGCGACGTGGCTCGTCGGCGAGCGGGAGCGCGAGGCGATCGGCGTCCAGCTGATCGAGTCGATCAAGGAAGCGCACGCCGCCGGCGACGAGGACTTGGTGAAGACGCTCGGCCAGGAAGTTGCGATCGTCCAGCGCACGGTGGCCGCGGACGACCGTCTGGCGCCTGGGGTCGACTTGTTTCCGCTGTACGGCGTGACGCCGGGCTTGACCGGCCTTCTGCTTCCGGGCGTGGGTGCGACGACGCTGATCGCGGGCGACGCGATTCCCACAGCAGAGCATCTCTCGACGGGGCAGGTGTTCACGCCGTGCTTCGACCTTGAGGCGGCGCGCGAGAGCTTCCAGGAAGCGATCGAGATCGCCGACTGGGTGGTCTGCGGTCGGGACAACATCGTGCCCAGCCGGGTTTGAGCGCTCGCCGCTGCTGCGGCTCGCTCTGGCGTGGATGAAGGTGTGTGTCGGCCGCGCTGCAGTCGTCCGCCGCTGCCCGGCTATCATCCCCCTCCATGAGCGCGGGACGACCTCCAGTGAACGCCGAAGTCAAGCCCACCGAGGCCGCATCCTGGGCCGGTCCCGACCCCACGGTGGCGCCGGTCACCATCCGGTCCCTGCAACGCGCCATGCGCGAACGGAAGTCCTTCGCAGCCCTGACCTGCTACGACGCCACCACAGCGCGCTGGCTCGAGCGGGCGGGTGTCCCGGTCCTCCTCGTCGGCGACACCGCCGCAGAGGTCGTGCTCGGATTCCCGAACACGCTGCACGCGCCACTCGATTTCCTCATCGCCCTCACGGCAGCGGTCCGCCGCGGCGCGCCCCGAACCCTCGTGATGGCCGACATGCCGTTCCTGAGCTACCAGGCGAGCGACGCGGAAGGGGT
>Ga0209985_10000729_pt1 | contig 34712 bp, 2 predicted proteins | sample NOAtaG_FD_187305 | JGI IMG/M metagenome (GOLD analysis project Ga0209985, IMG submission 187305) | Freshwater lake microbial communities from Lake Erie, under a cyanobacterial bloom - NOAA_Erie_Diel6S_1000h metaG (SPAdes) (version 2) | ecosystem: Environmental > Aquatic > Freshwater > Lake ...
CGGTGACTGTTGTCGTGGACGCGACGCTGGTGAGTCTTTCGCGGAACCAGATATAGTCGGTGGCATCGTCACCGAAGCGGACTCCGCCGGTGTTATGGAAGATGGGGTGCTGCGTATTTCCGTACTTGTAGTACGAGCGGACTCCGACAGTATTGCTGCTGCCGAGAATATTGACCGCGTAGTTCTGCGGGAAGACCTCAATCCAGTCGACGGCAATGCTGGCGTTCAGGTTGATCGTACCGTTGGAAAATCCTGAGTTGTCCTGCAGTGTCAGGGTGGCGACTTCGGTCATTGGCGCGGTGGCTGTTGTGGCGACGGTGCCGCTGCCTGAGATCAGGACGAAATTGTTCCAGTTTCCGTCGATGGCTCCCTGGAGCGTGATACTGGCATTGGCAGCTTTGGTGTTGATGATGAAGTTGTTATTGGCCGTTTCGCCGGGTGAGATGAAGTTGATGGAGGATTCGATGAGGACATCGGCACCTAAAGTGGTTGTGGTGATGAAGTCGCGAGTCTGAGGTGTGAGGTCGGGCCCGGCCGGTGTGGCTTCGTAGACAAGGATTGCGGGTTGGACGTTGCGATTTCCGGCGATTGTGACATCGTTTGATGAGACAATTTGCCCGGGGTCCAGCATGGTGATGATGCCGGTGGTGTCTGACGCGGTGCCGGCGGTGGCCTGCAGGCGAACGATACCGGGCGCGGAAGCCGGTACGGAGCCGTCGACGATGGTGGTGATCAGGGCATTGACGATGATGTTGGTTGTGGTGACGTCGACTCCGGTGGCCGAAGTGGTGTTGACGGTGCCGTTAAAGGTGGTGGTGCCGGTGCCGGTTGTCTGCAGCAGGGTTTGGGCAGTGACGCTGGGCAGGATGGTGTTGCGGACACCAGCGATCTGCAGCCGACCGATACGACGGGAAGCGCCAAGGGAACCGGAGAAAATGATATCCCCGGCGGATCCGGCATTCAATGTGAGATTCTGATTGCCGCTGCTGCTTTGAGCCTCAATGACTCCGCCGAAAGTGATCGTTGCACCGCCGGCAAATGCCGTGTCGCCATTGTTGGTGGTGTCGATGACAGCGTCTGCCGAGCGGAGATTGACGGGAGTGTTGGCGTCACCCAGTGTGACCACGGTGGCTCGCGTCTGAATTCTTCCGAACAGTTCAATACTGGATGGTGCTGTGACGGTGAGTGGTCCGAGGAAGATCAGGGTGTCGGCAGGTGAGTCGCCGAAAATGGCCTGTCCGGAGTGCTGCATGGAGGTGGCTCCGATGGTGCTTCCGTTACCCGCCAGCATCAGATTCCATGCGGCACCTCCTGTGGTCAGGTTGTTTGTGATCAGTGCTCCGCTGAACAGAACGTTGCTGCCGGCCGAGCTGTTGGCGATGGTCGTGCTGTTTTGAGCCTGAATGGTGTCGCTTTCGCTGGTTCCGAAGGTGGCTCCATTACTGTTGCTAAGCGTCAGTGACTTCAAAGCTGTGTTGCGTCCGATCGCCCCGGTGACAGTCACGGCGCCTGCGGAGCCTCCGTTGAGGGTCAGGCCCTGCTGCGCGGCGCTGAAGGCATCGATGCTGCCTGTGACTGCGACATTGGCACCGGTGGAACCGGCACTGATTGAAACGTCGGCTGTGAGTGTGACCGCAGCGTTGATATTGATCGGGTCATTGGTGGAGTTCAGATTTCCTCCGAGAGAAAGACCGCCCGGTGCTGTGATGGCGATGTTGCCGTCGGCGGAAACGGCGGCAGCCGGAGCAATCTGGATGGCAGCGGTCGCATTAAGGATGACGGGGCCGCTGCTGGCGGTGGTGAGAGGAAAGTTCAGTGTGATCGCGGAGGCATTGACGTTGACGCCGGTGGCAGCTGATGTCTGTACGGTACCTGCAAATGAAACGGCACCGGTGCAGGCCGTTTGGGTGAAGCTGGCAGCGTTCAGATCTCCGCCGAACGAGGTGCCGGCGGAACTGACAACTGTCACGGTGCCCAGCGGAGTGCTGTGGCCGGCATGGCCGGTGACAGAGACGGTGCCGGTCCCGGCGGTCAGGGTCAGAGCTCCCGGTCCATTGACCGACTGGCTGAACAGAATATTGCCTGCCGCTGCTCCGGTTGAAAGATCGACAGCAGCAGAAAGTGTGACCGGCGAGACAAATGTGATGTTGTCACCGGAGGTGGTGATTTCTGCGGCGGTTGAGATGCCGGTGGCTGCGGTCAGTGAGACGGGGCCGTCAGAGGTAATATCGGCATCATCCGTGAGTGACAGTGTGGACGTCAGCGACTGCAGAGTCACGGTGCCATCGCTGGAGTTGCCACCTCCAATCGGGCTGGTGCGGATGGCCTGGTTTGCCGCGAATGCTCCGCCAACAACGATCGAAATCGGAGCTCCTGCAGTGACGCTGTTGACTGTGCTGAGACCGGACATGTCGGTGATACCGGCTGAACCGACGATGCTGCCGACGGTGAGGCTGTCGACGTCGCTGAATGTGATGGCTCCGCTGGTTTCGGCCGCCAGCACATCCACGTCATTGCCCGCCAGCAGTGAGAAAGCGGCCGACGTGCTGGAGTTGCTGCGGAGTCGCAGGTTGGTGGCCAGAATGGCTCCGGTGGAGGCATTCTGCGTGGCTCCCTGCTCGTCATTCAGGTCGAGAGTGATGCACTGACCGGCAGCGAGTGCTTGCAGGGTGCCGTTGAGTGTCATGCCACCGGAATTGTCGGTGCTGTCGAGGCCTGATCGCAGGATCAGTTCACCCAGTGTGGCAGTGATGACGCTGCCGGAACTGAGCAGCAGGCTGTCTTCAGCTTCAAGAGTCACATTTCCGGCTGCGGAACTGATCCGGGCATCACCGAGAAGTGTGACGCTGTTGCCGGTGGTTTTGAGCAGCACGGCTCCGGTTGCAGCCATCTGTGCGGCGGCTCCCAGTGTGACGCTGCCGGAGGCTGTGAGGGCAACTGCCCCGCTGATGGTGTTGCTGGTGGAGGCCGCGATAACAGCGTTTCCGGACAGACTGGCGGTCAGGTTGCCGCCGTTTGTGGTTGTCAGTCCGCTGTTGAGCAGCAGTCCCGTTGTGGTGATAGCGAGGCCCGGGGCTGCGTTTGTACTGACGGCACCGACGAAAGTCGTGGTGCCGGTGCCGGCCTGCTGTGTGACACTGGCTGCGTGCAACTGTTCATCAAAGGTGACGCTGGCAGCGCTGACGATGCTGAGTGCGCCGAGGCGTGTGCCGCTGCCGACGGCTGCATCAAAGTCGATATTGCCGGTGCCGGCGGTCAGGGTCAGGTCCTGTGCGCCGTTCACTGTGCCGGTGAGTGTGATGGGGGAGTTGTTGGAATTGAGGCTGACGGCTGCCCCCGAGAGCGTGACGTTGCACAGAGACAGGCCCTGATGGCTGGTCCATGTCAGCCCATCGAGCCAGACATTTCCTGCGAGTGTGGAGCCGGTATTGCCGGCGCCCAGGGTGACGTTTCCATCAAAGCGGAGACTGCTGCCGGCGGGGGCGGTCAGTCCCGACGCGCCCGCTACGGAGCCGAGGAACCGCACGAGCCCGGTAACGCCACTTTGAATAGTCAGGGCTGTCCCGGTACCGGTCCCAAGACCGGAAACATTGCCACCGATCGTGGTGGTGCCGGCACCGATGCCGGAGGCCAGCGTGATGTTGCGCCCTCCGGCTGCGAGATTACCGGTAATTTCAAGGTTTCCGCCGCCGGTGCTGAAGCTGAACGGGCCATTGCTGAGCGTCACATTGCCGCCAAGAGCCATGTTTCCGCCGCTGGTCGACATCGACGTGCCCTGCAAGGCGATATTCTCGGCCTGCACGTTCAGGGACATGTGCGTCCGGGATGTGGTGAACGTGACAGCGTCGTTACCGCTGTCGGCCAGCACATTCAGAGCGCCGGTGAATGAGCCGAGTCCGGTAAAGCTGATGACATTGTCGCCGCTGCCGCCGTTGATGTTAATGCTGGCAGGATTAAAGTCGGCATCAAGGCTGGTGAACGTCAAGGTGTTGCTGTTGCTGCCCAGATTGACAGTGAAGCTGCCTGTGGGGTTGGCGAACTGTGTTGTGGTGAAGTTGGTGCCGGCCACCTGGGAATAGCCTGCAGTGGAGTGGTCAGTGAAGACGATGCCACTGGCGGTGCTGCCAAAGGTCATTGTCAGATCATCGGCGTTTTCGACGTAGAGCGTATTGGAACCGACTCCGGCAAATGGCAGTGTGAGTGCGTTGACAGTGATACTGCCACTGCCCATGCCGTCATGGACGACGACCACGTCACCGCCGTCGGCATTGATGATCAGGTCGTCTCCGGGATCTCCACCGAGATCAATTGTGAGTGAGCTGAGTGCCTGCAGCAGGCGCGCGTTGGCGCTGCCGAAGTTGAGTCGCAGGACGTCGTTGAGGCCGGCGCGTCCGCCGATTGTCAGCCTTTGAATGCCCGCGAGAACGAAGGTGTCCTGAACGACATTGTTCACCAGAATCTGCAGAGTTTCTTCCACCATGCGGAATTCCAGTTCGGCGTCACCGCTGGTGGGAATCTGCACCGCGGGGGCGACTTCATCGACGATGATGGCGACGTCATTTCCGGTGCCGGCGTGGTAGGAGATGCGAGCGGTTCGACCGCTGTTGGCAAAGTTCGTGCTGAGTATGGCACCATCTTCCAGGCCGCTGAAGCGACCAATCACGGCGCTGGAGCTGTCGTTTTTGATGATGACATAATCGCTGCCCTCCGGAACGCTGAATGCAGTCACATTGAGCTGCAGCACGGCCCCTGAGATGTTCACAGCCCCGTTCACGACGGCCTGATCGTAGCCAGTGCCAGCCGTGGTTCCTGCAATATCGACTCGGTAGTTGCTGCCGGCTTCCAGTGTGAGGGCCCCTGTGCCGAGGGCGCCAGGGCTGTTCCCTGGGGAAAACACCGCACCGCTGGCCACCGTCACCGGGCCGGCGATACTGCCTCTTCCACTGAGAATACCCCCGAGGACTTCCACTGGGCTTTCCGGTGCGAGGGAACCATTAATGATCAGTTCCCCGTCTTCAACCACGGTCCGGCCCGTGTACGTGTTGCTGGCATCCAGCTGCAGTACCCCGTCGCCGCGTTTGATCAGGCTGCCACTGCCCGTGAGCGGCCCGGCCAGGGTGGTGTTGGGAGCGGTCCCCGCAGGCTCACCCGGCTCTGGTTCCGCAAAGTCGACGAAGACGACGACATCACCACCGCTGAGCACGATTTCGGAATCGGCAGCGAACTGGTCGCCTCTCCCCGCCTGCTGCTCCAGTTGCAGCACCGTGCCTGCTGCGAGCTCCAGCTTCACACCACTGACTGTGGCCAAAGACCGGGCGAGTCGGTCACGGATGCTCTGAACGGCCGGACCCTCCATCTGCATCAGGGTGGCCAGTCTGCGCAGAGCGGTCCAGCTGCTGATCATCGTCTGACCGCCGCGCATGCTGAGCTTTTCAGAGGCGAAGAAGACTTCGTGCAGGTGCAGGTACTGTTTCGCGAAGAGCTCGAGGTTTTGGGTGAACTCGGTGGTGTAGCCACCGGGATTGAACGTCATGGCGACGTTCCCGCCACGCTCCACTCCGCCGTCATCGAGGTAGCCCATGGACGAAACGGACACCCGCAGATTCGCCCTGAGCACTGACTGCACCAGCTGTGGCTGACCGATCGTCAGGTCACCGCCCGCGGAGATGATCAGTTCGCCGCTGCTGCCGGTAACGATCCAGGATACGAGGTCCGGACTTTGAGCGATTTCTCGGCCAGCCGTGAATTTCAGCAGGGTTGTAACCGCCGGGAAGCTGGCGTCCAGGAAATTCAGGTCACGGCCGGCCTGCAAGGTGAGCCGCTCGATCGCAGCTCCGGATCTGGCCGAAATCGACGCCGAATTCGCCTGATTTCCGTTGACAGTGACAAAAGACACGTTCCCGCTGGCAGTGAAGGTCCCGGCTGCGGACAGGTCGCCTTCCGCCTCCAGCGAGACACTGTCGGAGGTCAGCGAGAACGTCGGGCTGTTGACCAGCAAATTGCCGCTGGAAACGACGGTGACGTTGTCTCCGGCGGTGTTGCTGCCGGACCAGACAATTGAGGCACCGCGGAGTTCAATGTCACCGCCGGCAGTGAGCATCTGAGTCTGGCCGGAAGCGGGGTTCAGGGTCAGCAGTCCGCTGGTGGATTCCAGGCGGATATCGGAGCCGTTTCCGCTGGCGTTGACGCGGGTGACTGTCAGGCCATTGGCTGTGGTGAGCGACACGCCGCCCGGTGCGGACAAGGTTCCGGCGATGAGGCCGGAGCTGGCTTCGCCCACGCCGTCCATTTCTGACAGCGAAATGCTGCCAGTCGTGGAACTGGCGGATACCAGCGTATTGGCGGCGAATTTGATTCCCAAGATGCCAGTACCGGCCGATAGGGTCAGTGTGCCGGCGACAAGATCCACGCTGTCATCTCCGGTACCGATTTCACGGATCGACCCGCCGGCGGTGATGCTGACGGACTGCAGAGAGGTGAGTGGTGCATCCGCAGCAAGGCCACGGGCCGTGCGGATGGCGACCGCTTCGGCTGCGGTGCCGGCGAAATCTCCGGCTTCCAGGTAGCCCAGAGTCACGTTGCCACCGGCCTGCAACTGCACACGGTACGTGTCGCTGCTGGATAGCAGTCGTGCGTCCATCACGATCAGGTCGCCGGGTGTGTTCACGATGAGCGAACCTGCCAGCACCCTGACCTGCCGCAGGGTGAGCGGACCTGTGCCGGTGTAGTTGATCACGACGTCGCCCGATGTGCGGGTGATCAGGGTGACGTCGTCTGTGGACATGTTGAAGTTGCCGGCCAGTTCACCGGTATAGATGACTTTGTCGGCCGAGACGGTGCTGCCCGGCAGGCTGCCGATTTCACCGACGTCGGACTGGACGTTCAGGATGCCGGCGGCGGTGATTCTTCCAAGTGCCAGATCGCCCTGTAGACCGATCAGCGAAATGCCGCCGGAGCCACCCTGAGTGGTGATGTTCTGCGCGGTGATGGCGCCGAAGCCTTCGACAGCAACAGAACCGCTGGCGACGGTGATGTTGGCGAGCGTCACGGCCCCTTCAGTGACCAGATTCACATCGCCGCTGCCGGTGACACTGGCAGAAACCGTGCGAACATTCAGATTGGCGGTGATCCCGTTCTTAACGACGGCCGTGAGCGTCTCCGCCAGAATTTGTCCGCCGGAATGAATCAGCGAGCCGGCAGGGGCATTGAGTGTGATCGGTCCAGCGGTGAAGATCTGGGCGTTCGTCAGTGCCAGGTTACCGCCGTTGGCACCCGCGGCGATCACGATTTCGCTGCCGAGGGTTTCGAGGTCTGTTTCGATATTCGTGATCACGCTGCCAATGCCGCTGGGGCCAAGCCCGGCGCGGACGTCGATCAGGTGCCCGGACGTCAGTTTCGACTGCATCAGCACGTCGCCGCCTGAGTGCAGATAAACTTCGTGCCCACCGAAGGCGTCGCTTTGGACGGTGAGTGTTTCACCGGCAGTGAGGCGGATGACTTCCGTTTTCGTCGTCGCATCACCATCGTCTGCCTGCAGAACGGCAGCGGACTTCATGGTGACGTGGCGTTTTCCGGAGACATCGACGATCGCCCCGGCGCGGAGGTCAGCCACGGCGGCCAGTGTGTCTGCAGCGGCATCGACGGGGCGAGCACCGTCCAGCAGAACATCACGTCCGGCTGTGACCAGAATTTCGCCCAGTGCCTCGGTAGCGCGGGTCAGGCCGACAAAGCTGGCGTCGGTGCCGGCATCGATGGCGATCCGAGTACCCGCACGCAGGGATTCGTTGGCGAATTCCGCAGCAGCCAGTCCCGGTCCTGTCTGTTCGATGCGTTCGGTGACCAGCACCGTTTGCTGCTGAATAATCGGTTCGGTGGTCCAGACTGTCTGTTCCACCGACTGCACCACTGGCACGGTTTTGGTGATGGTGGCGTAAAGCGGTACGGTTCCAAAGACGTCTTCTTCGCGGGTGACCCATTCGAAGCTGAAGTTGTCCCGGCGATCGATCACATCATGCCATTTGCCCAGCCAGTGGAAGTCGTAGTCGGTGAAGGTTTCGTAGACTTTGAAGCGAACGGTGGTGCTGTAGACGGCCCTGCCGAGAACATAACCCCAGTAGACGTAATTACTGCCAATATAGTCGTAGACCTGAACAGCTATCTGTGGCGTGCTTGAGAACTCGTAACTGGTCACATCGGAGGAGGGGACCCCCATCGCACTCAGAGTATTCATGACCGACTGCTGTGATTGACTTGCGTAGATGGCGTCTGGAGGCCCAGCAACGCCAAACTCCATTGCCTCGCCGACTAACGAATATCCCCTGAAGGGATCGTCATTCAGGCCGCCTTTCTCCTTCCATAGACGTCGGTTTTCAGCGCTTGGAAGCTCCCACCAAGTGATGCGGCTTAATATACCGTATGTCTCCGGCCTGAAGAAATTTTCGATCCACGCTTGATCAAATTTGGCTGACGGAAGGATGTGAAATTCTAAGCCGTCATTCAACGGGTCTCTGTAGATCACTTCCGCCGAATAAATATTTGGGATCCGTCTCTCCCCAGCCAGAATCCTTGGGCGCTCTTCAAATACCGCCTGCTCCGTCAGCTGCTGTGAATCTGCGATGTACCCTGCGGGTGCTGTGGCGCGCCAGCCTTTCGTATCGGTCCCCACCTCGATCGTCGTTCCACCATACCACAGCGGCACTGACGGATGCAGAATCGGAGTATTGCTGGTCAGCCGATCGTCGCGAATCTGGTACTCCCGCTGTGCATCGCGCAGCCCGGAGGGGTTTGTGGCATTCGGAATGGCCGCCACGCTCCAGCCAATGATCGTGTTGTCATAGTCTTCGATATTGGGGGGAAGATCGGTCAGGGCGGAGGTGATCTGTGTGTAACGCACATCGGCGCGGTCGCGGTAGCTGCCGACCGTCTCAGTTCCGCTGGTAAAGCCCTGCGAGACGACTCGCAGCAGGTCTTCCCGCGCCCCTTCGGGCAGCCGAATGAATTTGTCCTTAAGCCCCGGCACCGGGAAATTGACAGTGACCAGCCGGTCATCTCGCCACAACGGTGCCCACGGAACGATGGTGGTATTGCCATTGACGGTTTGGTGGGAGCGGGTGTTGGAGTACTGGAACGTGAACAACCGCTTGTAGCCGAGGAAGCTGAGTACCACCGAGCGCTGGTCATCGGTCAGCTGGGCAAACGTCAGCGTGCTTTCCGGTGCAGGGACAGGCTGGCCGCCCTCGGCTGGTGAGGCGTCGATGTTGCGGACGGTTCCATCCGGCCAGACGTGATACGACGTCCACGGAACAACCGGTGCCGTACACCAGTCGCGGGCAATGTTCTGGTAATCCACCTGTTCCACAAAGTATTCGCGGCGTTCGGTGCCGTTGGAGTAGGCGTCCTGCACCAGCTGAACGTCCATCGTGTGGTACTGCCGGCCGATTCGCACAGTCTGGGCGCCGACCTTTTCCGTCACCTGAGTGGGGACGTAGGTGACCTGATCAACCAGCTTTGTTCCGGAGGCGACTTCGCGACTGCCGACGACCACGTCGATGGCCTTTTCCCGCTGCACAATCACCGGGGTTTTGACGCTCGACAGATTCGGTGAGACCACAGCATCGGCTGCCAGGCTGAAGCTGGCGCCGGTGGCGATGCGGATCGAATCCTTTGCGTCGACGACACCGGAGGCGCGAACGGTGGCGGAGCCGCCGGCCAGCTGAGCCGCCGCGGGGGTGCCGGTGAGCAGCTGTGCGTCGCTCCAGCCGGCAGACACACCGGAATGCAGCCGCAGGACTCCGCCGCTTTGAGCGGTTCCGGTGACATCAACGGTCTGGACGCCGCTGAGCACAATCAGATCTGTGCTGCCGACGTAGCCAGCCAGTTGCAGCGTGCCACCGAGCAGATGGACCAGATCGTCAGCGATGACAACGCCGGCAGTATCCAGATTCAGCGTCCCGGTGCTGCGGATATCGGCGGTCTGCGCGGCCTGCAAACGACCGCTGGCGACAGTTTCGCCAGCAGCGCGGACCTGAATGACGGGCGTCCCGCTGATCAGCTGTCCCTCGACGACACTCAGGTCACCAATCTGCCCGGCAAGAACCATGCCACCAGCGGAGGTCAAACGGGCGGTGCCACCGGCATTCAGGCTGCCGCCGCTGAGACGCACCGGGGCACCGCCGCGAATTGGATCTGAATCTTCGGGCAGCACGTCGCCCGCTTCATCCACCCAGGCTCCGTCGCTGTTGATGAGATAGCTGTTCACGTCAATCAGGCGGTCGGCACTGTCAAGCAGCTGGCCGGCTGAGTTGGATTTGAGGTACAGCTGAGACAATGTGAGCGAATCTGCCGCGGTGGACGTGGTGCTGAGGGTCAGCTGATCGGTGGCCTTCAGCAGTCCATCCAGCAGGATTTTGCCTGCAGCCGTGGCGTTGAGATCGGCACCGGTGCCGGAAGCGTTGACTACGCCGTGGACTCGCAGTGCGCCAGCGGAAGTGAAGCGAATTTCCGGAGTGGGCGTTGTGACCGCAAGAGCTGAAGCTGCCGCGGGCATGGTTTCCAGCGTGCTGAGGCTGTTGATCAGGATCTCGGATGTGGCAGAGCTGGTGCCGAGCAGAATCTGTCCTGTGGCCTGCAGCAGACCGCCCCGCGTAACAAGGGTCCCGCTGGCATCCGGCCCGAGTCCGCCGATCTGAATGCTGCTGCCAGCAACATCCACGACCGCCGATCGTCCGGTCCAGCCGGTTTGGCCGCTGCCGTCGAATGTGGCTCCGGCCAGCAGGCTGCCGACGATCTGCAGCTCGCCACCCTGCAACCGCAGGCGACTGTTGTCCCCGCTGACACTTAACTTACTCCCGGCAGGCACTGTGATCGACTTCGTCCCAGCCTGAATGTGCAGTTCGGCGACGGCCTGGAGCTGCACTCCCTGAGCAACCTGCCCACCCGCTCCGTTATCCACCAGTCGTCCGAGCGTGACGTCGCTGTTCGATTGAATCTTCCAGTGGGAATCAGCACCGGTTTGCGACGCGGTGAAGTTGTAAATCAGCGGGGCATTCGGGGAATCGATCAGCACAGAACCAGCAGTGCTGAAGCGGCCCGTCAGCCGCAACTCGTCAGCGGCGGAAATCCGCACTTCGTAGTCCCCCGCTGCGGCGGTGTTGCCGGTGGTGGTGAGCAGCCCATCGAGGCGAATGATGGGCGCAGTCATTGACAGCACGGCAGCACTCCGCAGATTGCTGGTGATCGCTGAGGCTTCGATCGCACTGTCTGACGCGATCAGCAGGGATGCCGGGGCGGCAGTGCCGCCAATCGGACCGTCAAGCAGAACAGTACCCGAGGCATCGACGGTAACGGTGCCCGGCGCATTGATCCGGCTGGTGGCAGTCAGTGTCAGATCGCCGTTCTGGGCGTTCAGCAGGATATTTGTGCCGGCTGTGACCTCGTTCCGCACTTCAAGGTCGCCGGTGGATTCCACGGTGACGCTGCCCTGGCGGGAGATCAGCGAGCCTTTGACCAGCATGGTGTCGGCACCGCTGAGTGAGATAGACTGAGAAAGCACTTCGATGGCGCCAGCCACGTCCAGTTCAAAGGCATCCGCGGTGAAGTTATTGGAAGCCGCACGAACGACCAGCGCCTGCTCGGCGAGGATCCGGTTGCCGATGTAGATTTTCGATGCAGGATCAGCACCTTCGGGAATTTCCAGCGTAATTGTGGAGCCGACACCGGAGGCGTACAGGCCGTAGATGTCGGTGGCAGACACGGACGGTGTCAGTACGCTGATGCCGGATTTCGATGTGGCCATGATCCGCCCGTGGATGCTTCCCGTGCGGACAGTGGACGATCCCTGGACCAGTAGTCCGATGCCGGAGAATGGATCATCGGGTGTGGCCGTGGCCGTGCCCGCATTGATCGTCAGAGTTTTTCCAGCGTAGACTTCCTGTCCCAGTCGTACGCGTCCGCCGGCGTTGATCTGCAGCGACGCAATGCCGTCATAGCGAGCAACGCTGTAGCCGGTGGTTTCGCCAGCGGAATTCTGGACGAGGAAGACCTGACCGCCGGAGGCCACGTTTCCCTGGAGATCAACACTTTGAGCCGTGTCAAGCAAAATCGCGCCATCGGCGTCATTTGTGGTGATTCCGCCGTTCGGATAGAGCTCAATGCCCACTCCGCTGGAATGCGTGCCGGCCTGAATCGACACGCGGCTGCTGGCACGCAGGAATGTGCCTTTTTTCACTGGATTTCCGTTGCTGTCAACACTGTCGGTGCCCACCACCACCTTACCGCCGGCGACGATTTCGATGCGTGATTGGCGTCCGGACCAGGTGTAGGTTTCGGACAGCAGCTTCCCTTGCGAGCTGAAGGTCTGGACGATGGTACCACCGGAAAGAATATTCGCGGGCAGGTCCAGATCCCCGGGGGTTTCAATCCGAATCACGCTGCCGGTGTTGTTGGCGCCCAGGCCGGCAGCGTTCAGGCCGCTGGCTGTGGTGATGATGAAATTTCGTCCGCCGTCGTCTGCTCCGGGTGTGCCAGGCAGCAGGTTAATGGCGGCGGCCGCCTGAATCGGAGCATCGAGGTAAATCTGCTGGCCGGCTTTCACGGTCACTTCTGAGCCATCTCCGGCCCACGTCACACCAGTAGCCCCCACCGTACCGCCAGCGATCAGCGGCAGGAAGACATCAACGTCCTGGGCACCGTGGATATGGACGTCTGCGCCGGCGCTGGGAGCTACCAGAGCACCGGTTCCCGCAAGGTAAATACTGCTGCCACGGCTGTTCGCGTTGCCGAGGCTGACGTCGTCGAGGCTGACTCCGCCAAGAACCTTCAGGTTATCCGCGGCGGTCAGACGGCCAGCCACGTAAACGAACTTGTCCGACTGCACAGTGAGATCAGCACCGGCACCGGAAACGGTGACATTGCCCAGCAGAATCACATCGTCAGCAGACGCCATTACCAGTTCCTTGCCCGCTCCCTGGACAAGGATCGTGCCGGTCAGCAGCAGTCCAAAGTGTTCCTGATCCGCCAGATAGTGGCTGGAATCATTGTTGGTCAGGTCATCGAAGAGCTGGCTGTAGTCGGTGTCGGAGGTCCCGGAATTCAGGGTCAGTCCGCCGCTGGAGGCAACGAGTCCGGCCAGCCACATTTCTGCGGGGGTGGTGATGGTGATCTGACCGTTTGTTCCGGTCAAAGTCGTGACCGGGGCCCCGCTGCTGACGTCCACAGTGACGCCGGCGCGGACTGTGGTGCCTGTCGCCAGTGTCAACGCTTCCGTGGCGGAAAGTTTGAGCCCCGCATTGGCACCGGTGGCGGCGATGTCGGCACCGGCGAGCAGGTCCAGACGCGTGCCGGCCTGAATATCGGGTGCCGTGGCGTTACCGACCGTGCTGATCTGACCGGCGACGCGAATGCCGCGATTGGTGCTGACGGACAGCGTCCCCGTTGTGCCCGTGTGACGAATGCTGCTGCCGACATCGGTGATGATTCCGAAGTTGGCAGACGCCGCCGGAACGGTGATCGCCACAGCCCCGATCCCCACCAGCCAGCCACCGACGTGCAGTGAGTTCTGCAGGTTCAGTGTCAGTAACCTTGATGTGATGCCGGAATCCGGATTGGCATTGTTGGGCGTGTGCAGGTTCAGCCGGCGAACTTCGGCGGTGTTGGCGGTGATCAACAGAGGATCGAGTGGCGTGCGGAAGTCGCCTTCGACGATCAGGCTGTCGGTGAGCAGCGTCAGCGGGTCCTTGATGGACGCATCGATGGCTCGCGCTTCCCCGGTCGCCTTGACGGTTGTCATGCTGAAGGCATCACCCAGACGCATCAAATTCCCGGTATCGTTGCGACCGATGGTGATGCTGGTGAAACCATTTGCGAGGGCCGCGAGGTCACGTGTGGGCAGGTCGAGCATTTTGGGTGCGAGCGCTGGATCGACGGCGCCGCCGCCACCGGTTTCAGCCGAGGTTCCGAGGCGATAGGTCCAGACGCTGGTGGCCGCCTTGAGATTTAAGGTCCCTGATGCTTTGACGGAGTCGGGACCGCCAAGGAAGTCGACTTCGTCAGTGGTGATGCTGATGTTGCCGGACCACGAGCGCAGGCCACCCTGAACGGTGAGGGTGTCTTCGTCGCCATCGTCAGCCTGAGCGGGCAGGGAAATGGAGATCAGCCCGGAGGCGGCAACGGCGAACGGGTTGAGCCAGCCGTCGAATACCTGCTCGGCCCATTCGGACGCAACCCCGGCGACCCACGTGATGCCGTCGAAGACTTCGGCCACGAGGCCATCCAGCGGCACGAGGTGGGTTTCGTCCATTTCGCTGGTGAGCAGCAGGTCGCGGTCATTGATGATGATCAGGTCGGTGGTGGAGACGGACGAGACCACGACGGACAGCTGATCGGTGGACAGATTCAGGGTTCCGGAACCGGTGATCAGCTGGCGGGCCTTGATGGCCAGTGACTGGCCGGTGAACTGGGTGCCATCAGGGATCGTTACAGTACCGTCAGGTGCGGTCAGCTGCGCTGTGGTGGCCACGATGGGGCGTGTGACGGTCAGATCCTGATCATCACCGAGGACGCGGAGGTCCAGTTCGTTGATGGTCAGCTGATTGGCAAGGTTCAGGCTGTCACGGACATTCACTTCGAAGTCATCGGCCGTGATATCGACTGTCAGCAACAGACTTTGGGCGACAATTCCAAGGCTCATGCTGCCCAGAGAAATGGGTGTCTGGGGGCCTCCTCCGTTGATTGTCAGACTGACGGTTGGGTCAACCAGATCAACACGCTCGATGCCTGTCCAGAGTATGTTCAGCTGGTTATTGGTGTACTGTCCGAGGACGATGGTTTGCGTTTCGTTCAGGCTGCCGACGATTCGGAGGGTGTCGTAGCCACCGGAGGCAACGAGGTTCAGGCTGTAATTCAGGTCTCCGGGGATCGTCAGGTGATCATTTCCGGAACCCAGAATCAGCTGGGTGGGCAGGACCGCCGTGTCGACGGATTCGCGGACATCCTCCCATTTGACGTTGAACGAGTACCAGTTGGCATCGACGCGATTGACCTGGATCGGGCCGTTGTAGGCATTGGTGGAGCTTTCGAGGTTGAGAATGTAGCCTGGATGCCAGTCTTCAATCGTGGTGCGGATATAAGCGGTTTCGACACCGTCGTGGAAGATTGGCCCGGACTTGGTGGGTGTTCCTGTGGGCAGTGGGCGATCGAAGCTGACAGCGGCAAAGGTCAACGCATTCGGGACCACTGATTCAATGATGAACTCACCGGTATATGAAGCAATCCCGGGTGCCACAACCCGCACTTTTTGACCGGCCTTGAAGGTGTGTCCGGGCAGAATGGCGGTGACGCGATCGATGCCCAGCGGCAGCAGTTTCGCTTCGAGGCCATTGATGGTTGCCACACCGGTGACCAGTCGGTTGTAGCCACTGGGAGCGACAATCAGGCGATCGGCGGTAAGTGATCCGGTGAGATTTTCGGTGACCCCGGACAGGTCAAAATAGTTGTCGGTGCTGAGCGAGTTGATAACGTCTCTGCCGAACGCATTTTTCATGATGTAGGTGTTGCGTCCCAGTCCGCCCTGAATCTCGTCATCGTCGTCTCCGGCATTGAAGACGGCGTCACCGGTTCCGCTGTGGAGCAGCCAGTCGCGTTTGCCGCCTCCTGTGAGCGTGACGGGGGATCTGATGCTGTCGCCAATTTTCACGTAGTTGTACCCGTCGCCCGTGTCGGCCACGATCCCGGTGACGCCGCGGAATGACTGGCTTCGTCCGAACGCCTGGACTCGCACGATTTCGCCTGGGTAATCGGGGTCGCGAGCGATTTTTTCAACGATAAACCCTTCGTTGACTTCGCCTACGGATTCGTTTCGCAGATGCGCGCGGGGGCCCATGTTCAGGTACAGCACGCCGCGGTTGAAGCCCGTTCCGCTGGTGTCTCCGGCATTGCCTGCCAGATAAACCGGCTTGGGCATTTTCACGTAAAACAGCGTAAACGTGTGGCTGACTTCGATCTTGAAAAACAGCAGGTTGATCTTGATTTTTGGGGTGATGTAGACACGTCCTGTCTGGCCGTCCAGCCCAAATGTAATGCTGGCACTGGCAAGACTGAAGCCAAACAGCTCCACCGAGCCCTCGACCATCCCGGAAACGCTGATGCGGAAGTTGCCGTCACCGAAGGCTTCGGTACCGTTGTGATCCAGTCGGCTGATGCGGAAGTTTGTATAGCCCGAAACACCAAACCCGATGGCTCCGATCCGAACCCCGCCACCAAAGCTCAGATCAAATTCACCTTCCGTGCTGAAAAAGCCGCTGCCGTCGACCCGAAACCCAAGCAGCTCCATGCCACCGTAGAACATCACTCGCTGCACACCGGCGTAGGACTCGATGTAGCCGCCACCCTCAAGCTCAATGAGTCCCAGCAGCTTAATTTCTCCACTGACCTCGATGCGGACCATGCCGCGAGCCACCCCGAGGTCATAGGCGTCGAGGCCGTCGCCGTCTCTGGTATTGAACTTCAGCAGAAATCCGCTGTTCATCTCAAAGACATCATCGATTCCCAGAAATCCCGTTCGCAGCGTTGCATGCGTGTTTACCACCAGGCCGGGACTGTTGCCCTTAACGATGGTTACACCGCCAGCCACGTCAAGAATCAGCATATCGAAGGCGTTGAAATAAGCCTTCACGGACACCGCAAACACGTCCGGATTGTTGATCATCTCGAACTCGCCTTCGAGTTCGAATCCCGGGATCACCATCACTCCGCCGATGAAAATTCGCTGCGATTTGGCAGGCAGGATGACGGGGACTTTCCCGTTACTGACGGTCCGAGTATCAAAGTCATATTGCACACGCTCAATGGTGACGGGGGAGCTGAACGAGTTGATCTCGAGCTGCATGGCACCGAACAGTTCCAGCGGTCCCAGTTCGAACTTTCCACCCAGCTGCAGAGCCCCGTAGACGCCATGCTTTGAAACCGAAAGAATGCCGCTGGCGTCGACACGTCCCAGCGGCTCCAGTGTCATGCTGGCATCGAACTTCACCTCGAAGGTGTTCGCTGCGAACAGCATCTGGAATTCCCCCTGGACATTGAACACGCTCACGATCGACGCACTGCCTTCCATGCGGAACAGGAAGTACGGACCGGCGGGCCCGATGCCGCCACCCAGCAGAGGTGGACCGGCGGGGACAGAGTAGAAATTCTTCGGCTGTCCGGGAGCGATGGAGGTCAGACGGTTTTTGGCGCGATTGCTGAGGTATGGCATGAAGCGATCGGGAATGATGATTCCGATCTGCTGGCTGGACGTATTGAACGCCAGACGCGATTCTGCCTGGAAGGTGAACACATCCGTGAAAATCGGGTTATCCGAGCTGATGGACAGGTCGATGTCTGCGGCGACGCCGTCCTTCGTGATGAAGAACGCCCCGGTCCCCTGAGCTTCCACCAGATCCAGAGCCGCGTCCACGATGACTTCGGCCGTGGCGAACATGCCGAGCCCGTTGGGGCCGATCTCCAGCAGCATCGCACCCTTCATGCCGAACAGTTTCACCGAGGTGCCGGGCACATTGACGTTCATCAGCCCGCCAAAACGGAAGAAACTGCTTTTCGGGGGAATCACGATCGGCCGTGCATTGGGATTCTCTTCCGACGTAATCGTGACTTCCTGGTTGCTCGTGTTGACACCGATTTCCGCATCGGCGTCAAAATCGAGTCCGGCGGAGCGCAGCAGCGGGGCGTCCATTTCCACGGAAAGTCCGGCGGTCAGGCCGCTCAGACGCAGCTCCGCCTTGCCGAACACGGTGGCGTTGCCCAGCGGACCCAGATCCAGATGAGCGTCGATGGGAATCACCGGGCCGTTGGTTTCGATCTTGATGCGGAACGATCCGGGAATGCGGAACGTGTCGATAAGTGTCAGTGCCCCCTGACCCATCATGACGATATAGTTCGACGGCGGGTCATCCGGGGTTCCGTCCAGATAAGGTGCTCCTGCCGGTACAAAATAGCTTTTCCGCCGCGGATCGACGGTTGACGGTGAGAGCCGTTCGACGAAGTCGTCTGACAGAAATCCGCCGTCAATAAACCGCTGCGGCACGGGAACTTCCTGCCGCAGGTTGGTCATGTTGGACACCAGCCGGAAAGTGCCTTCCAGCTCGGCGATCGCCGGTATGCCGCCGGTGGCGGTGACCACCAGATCCGTCGCGAAGCCCTCATCCACGAGCGCGAAGACTCCAAGGACCGACATCTCGAACACCCGCAGACCGCGAGGCCCGATCTGCAGCTCGCCAGCCGCGAAAATCGTGACGCGTTCGGTCTCCGTATCCAGCGAGAACACGCCGGAAATGCGGGCGAATTCGATATCGGTGCCAGGAATTCGGAAGGCCAGCAGACCTTCGGCCTTAATGTCGAAGTCGCCCGCCTGCACGGTGATCGGTTCCAGCAGCAGTCGGTCGGACAGCGGATAGATCGTGCGGTCTTCGCTGGTTGTGTTCAGCACCAGCTCGGCGTTGACGTCGAAGTCAATCCCGATGGTGCGGAGTGACGGTGTGTCGAGGTCGAGGGACATGGCGACGATCAGTCCCTTGCTGGTGAGTTCCAGGTAGCCGCGCGCGGTAACTGATGCAACACCTTTCAGGAGCATGCCACCATCGGCCTGCAGAAACAGGCCTTCAGTACTGACTTCCACGCGGAATGTGCCCTGAATGACAAACACATCCACTATGTACAGCTCGGCTCGTCCCTGCATGACAAGGTACGGGCCGGGTGCGCCTTCACCACCACCCCATTTGGGAGCTCCGGCGGGAACCACATAGGCCAGTTCCTCCGGATCATCGTCCGGGTCTGCGGTCGGCCGCAGATCTCTGACAAAGTCCGGAGGCAGGTAACCGCCTTCGATAAAGCGATGGGGAACACGGACTTCATGAGCCTCACCGAACACATTGGTGACGAATCGGAAATCGCCCTCGAAAGCGACATACTCATTGAACCCCGCCTGAGCTTCCAGAATCAGGTCCGCGGCAAAGCCATCGGGTTTAATGGCCAGTACGCCAACAACGCTGAGTTTGGTGAGGCTGGAATCGCCTTCATCCGTGGGATCGCCGTCGCTGAACAGCGGGATATCCGGTGGTCCGATGGAAGCGCGGCCCTGGACGAAGACCTCCAGACCCTCGGGGCTGATTTCGATGGAGAACGCGCCGCTGAGCCGAGCAAGCTCGAGACCGAATTCTCTGTCCTCATTGAAGTCCGGCACATGCAGGTTCAGTTTCCCTGCGGCCTGCAGACCAAAGAGGAACGGGGGCAGGACGTAGGTTTCGGTGAGGTCACCGCCACCTTCTGCCTGGCCTGGCAGCGTCAGCGTTTCCGTGCGAGTCACATTCGAAAAGTTGAACTGCAGCAGTGCGAAGACATCGAGGTCGATTCCCGCGGGGCGGAGTTTTTCGAAGTTGGTGTCGAGCTTCATTACGCCCCAGAAACCGGAGTTGTCCGGAACATCAAGGTCGAGCTCAAAGATAAACCGACCGGAAACGGCACCAACTGTGCCAAAATACATCACGTCGGCCCGACCATTCAGATCCAGCTGCATACGAGTTGGGCCGTCGCCGCCGGTGTTGAACGTCAGTTTAGCTTCACCCTTCACGGAGACCAGTTTCAGCGATTCGACAGCACCGTACAGCTCCGCGGCACCGGAGATGATCAGCTGGAAACTGAAGGCGTTGCTGTAGACGTTGAATGTCTGGAGCTGTTCCAGCGGTTTGTTGCCGGCGTTGTCCTGGTAGCTGTCGCCCTTGATGCGAACATACACCTGGCCAGGCTCAAACATTCCAGAAAAGTAGTAGCGCCAGATATTGCCGCCCATGTGCTTCGGCTTGCCATCCAAGCCAATCCCAAATTCCGATGCCGGAATCTCCTCTTTGTCCTCGCCGATTTTGAACAATTCGATTTCCGGGTCCGGATCTTCGAGGCTGTCCTTATCGAGGCCAACGCCGAAGACGTCATCGAGTGCCACATCAATGAAGTGCAAAGCATTGAATTTATTCATGCCGACATTGGACTGGTGCACCGGATACGACAGTCCGGTTGTCAGATTTCGCAGCGAAATCTGTTCCGACCGCCCCGTCAGTCCGGCACCAGCCGAGTCGGTCATCGTGCCGTCGACGAAGCTGATCGTAAACAGGCCGGTGGTGAATTCGCCTTCCACGGTATAGCGGAACGTGTTCTCGTCGATCTGCGTGGGTACGCCGTTGACAACAGCCCCGCCTGCAGCAGCGCCGGTGATCAGGATTTCGGATTCTTCGTCGAGGATGGAAGCCAGATCCAGTGTTTGTCCGGTGGTGGGTGTGAACCGCACGTCGACGTAACGTGCGGTGTTCATGGCGGTCACGCCGAACACGATGCTTCCGGGAAACACCAGCGTGGCGGAGGAACCGCGGACAAGGAATGTCTGGGTGACAGCGGCATTCGTGAGCCCGCTGGTATCGGCCACGCTCCCGGCGATGGTTTCGAAGAAGACTTCGCCGGTCCCGAAGGTGCCTGTGAAGAACCAGCGATAGATTTTGGTCTCGCCCTCGAGCAGCACAGCAGCCCCGCTGAAGACCACGTTCTCGGCGCCCGCGCCGGAGACAACGAATTCCGGAGCGACATCGGTCAGAGTTTCCGGGACGATTTCACCACCGCTCGATCCTTCGACATAGAAGTCGATGTAGCCGGCGGAATTCAGCTGGGTGATGTCGCTGGAGGCTGTGAGCAATCGCAGAGTGGGACCGGCAACGGTGAAGGTTTCTTCTGACTCGGACGAGGCGTTCTTGTCCTTGTCGAGGAAGGCCCCGGCTGGAAATGTGACGACGACCGGCCCTGTACCGAACTGGCCGGTGAACGGGTACTTCCAGGTCAGCGAATCCATTTTCTGGGGGCTTGAACTAACGGTGACACCGGCGGCGGCGGCACCGCTCAGCACAAATTCAGCAGCGGCATCGCGGATACTGGCTTCATCGATATCAGCCCCCGGGAGTGCCACGAAGCGGATGGTCAGAAATCCGGTATTGTTGAGCGTCAGCACGTCGATTTCGACGTCCTTTTTCGGGCTGGACAGCTCCGGTTTGGCCGCTGCCACCTCGAAGGTTTCTTCTTCGTACAGATTCCCTTCGTCCTCGGAATCCGTGAAACTGTCGGCAATGAACTGCACCGTGTAGGTGCCGGGGGTCAGGGTGATGTCGTCCGGCAGTTCGTAGCGGTAGACGTTTTCGGTGGATCCATCAATGACTTCCGTGGGTTCGGACGTGATTTCCACGGCGGTGCCATCCGGCAGCAGCAGGCGGAATTCGGCATCTTCGTCGGTGATGGATTCCAGTTCGAGTGGTTTTTTGCCCTGTTTGAAGGCGACATCGATCCAGCCATCGCTGGTGAATTTCTGCAGGCCGATGACGCCTCCGGAGCCAGGGCTGTGAAGGCTGGCGGCGGGCTGATCAGCGCCTTCGTCCTCGAACGTCAGTGTTTCGCCGCCGGGCCCGAAGAACTTCATTTCGAACTTGCCCTTGAGTTCGAGGAAACGGAGGTCAGGTGCTTTTTCAATGATGGGGGCGCGGCCGAGGAACAGGATTTTGGCATTGCCCTTCAGAATCTGCGACAGGTCGGCATACATCTTGCCTTCGATGACCAGCTTCTTGTTCATAAAACGGAACTTGCCCGCTGCGAACATCTTGCCGTCCGTACTCAGCCGCAACTGCACCTGCCCGTCGAATCCGTCCTCACCGCCCACGTGCGTGGACGAAATCGAGGCTTGGGCAGTGATAGTCATTGGGGACAGGAAGGCCGCAAGGAAACCCGGAACCCCGGGGTTATTCTTGATTTCCCTGACCTGATTGATCACCTGCTTCTTGACTTCTTCAAGCCAGCGCTCGGCATCCACATCCTCGGCGTCACCAAACTGCTTATCCATCAGTTGGTCCGGTTCGGTAATGGTGGGCAGCGGCTTGAAGAACTCGACCCCCCCGGTGAACTGGTTAATGGTCAGTCCGCTGATGGGATCAACCACAACCGGCGCTTTGATGCTAACCAGCACGCTGAGCGGTCCCAGTTCGCTGAAGGCAAAACGCACCTGGAAGCCTTTTTCTGCAATCAGCAGCTTGCCTTCCATCCCGATGAACAGGACGCGGTCCGCGACCGGCGTATCGCGGTCGAAGGAGTCGATCATGTTGCCGGTGGCGTCGATGCGGAGAATACCACCCAACAGCATGCCGGAAACTTCGGCGCCGGCAAGATCCCCGCCGACTTTGACCGATATGGATTCCAGATCGGTGAAAGGAAATTTGCCCTGCGTCAGCAGCCCGACATCCATTCGCAGACCGGTAACCGAGCCCTGGAAATCCAGTGGTACTCCAGGAATTCCTGTGAGCTTCGCATCCATCGTCAGAGCAAAGTCGGCGGGATTGGCCTGAATGTCCTTCCATTCAATACCCAGCGACGTGAGCCGGATTGGCAGCCACTTGGGCCATTTGAAGCTCTCCGGGTCGGCGTCATCCATGCTCAGTTCCACACCGAAGCCTGGCTGAGTGACGAATCGACCGTCACCCGTAATGCCGAACTTCTTCATCTTGCCGCCGATCTTCACCGGCCCGGCCTTGATCTCGGCGCCGATCGAACCGATGGAGACGACGTATTCGCTGCCCTGAGCCTCGGTGTTGATGAGAATCTTCGAGCCGGTGACCTTGACGTAGTCACCAAACGACATGCTCATCTGGTCCGAATTGAACTTGAAGCCGGCAGGGACGCCGTCCTTGAAGGTCAGCGACGCGCGAACGGCTTCTGTGTCCGAATCGGCAGTGCCGTCCTTGAAGGACATCGTGAACTTCTTGCCCGGAAACAGCTCGGCACCACCCGAAGCGATGAACACTTCGCCGTTGAATTCCACACCCGTGTCGAAGTTCACGCCGAAATCCGCGATTCCAGCGCGGATGTCCTTGAGCTTGAGGATCGAGCCAAAGCTGAGTTCGCTGGTGTAGGACATCTCGGCTTCACCGAGATGGAAGCCGTTTTTCCGCACGACGAGCCCCGGGATCGTGCCTCGATTGCGAGTCACGTAGGGACGCAGTTCTCCCTTCAGGTTGAGCTTGCTGAGCGTTACCGAAGCGCTCTGGAGACTCAGGATTTCCTGCGAGTTGTACGCGGCCAGCTCAGCCGGAGAGACTGTGCCGTCGCCGTCCGTGTCCTTTTCCGGATTGAACTGCACGGTGACACCGCTGGCTTCAGCCTTGAGCACATCCAGCACGTCCAGTTTCATGGAACCGACATCAATGCGGAACTTGCCAAGGCCCCCGCCGATAATCTGCAGGGCGGGATTGATATCAACGTTCACATCAAACAGGCCGGCAAGGTCCGTGACGCTGGTTTCCAGCACGCTGGAGGAACCACCAAAGTCCAGCGACGCATGCTGCACACCCATGCCGACCGTGATTGTGATGCGAGCACCCTTCAGGCTGCCGTCGGCGTTCTTCAGAGGGCGGAAGGAAAAGTCTTCAAGCGCGAAGTGGGGCCCCTGGAAGACGAGCGGGCCAATCGAAACACCGGACGTAGCTTTGGTCTTGCCATCGCGGACGGTGAAGGAATCGGAAGCGGCGGCGTTGGGCGTTCCGGAAACATCTCGCCAGCCATCAGCGCGGAAAGACAGACTGACAGGCCCCGGAATGAACATCGGCACGCCATTGTCGGCGTCCCGGTCTTCCAGATAGTAACGGAAGACATTTCCTTCGAGATGTTCGACACCCTTCAGAATCGCATCGGCCACGCCGGAGCCGGTCAGGTTGAATTCGGCAGCCGTATCGAGCACGGTGGAGATGTCGAGGGCTTCGGTACCAGGCACACGGAGTGCGACGTCGAGGTACTTGCGGCGATTGAGCAGTGCGGCGTCAATGCCATCGACGATCGTTGCCAACTCGGCCACGGGCGGAACGGTGACTTTCGGAGGCAATGCCAGCGACGGCAGAGCCCCGGCGATGGCGGTGGCGTCGATGCCCATCACCCGCACCGTGGTGACCCCGATATCCAGCAGCTGAAAGCCGTCATCGCCGCCAATGCCGAAGCGGGCTTTGCCGCCAATTTTGAAGACTTCAAAGCCCTTGACGTTCAGCGCCGCAGAAATCTGTGGAATGTCAACAAAAATCACTCCGGATTCTGTCTTTGTCGCCTGAACTGTCCCACTGATCTCGAAGATGCCGGCAACGGAAATCGTGGCAGAACCGCCGAAACTGAGCAGTTTTTCGCCGGTGGGGAAGAAAACAGGTACGGTGCCAGCAGGCGTCCAGATCTGCTCATTGACCGGCACGCCCATCTGGTTGCTGCGAACATTGAAGCTGCCGCTGATACTGAGCCCGGTCAGGCCCACAAAGCCAGCGGCACCGGAGGTGGTCAGCGCGTACTTGCCGTCACGGAGCACAAGGCCCAGATTGCCGTCGGAGGCTTTAATTCCGATAGCGCTGGGGGTACCGCCGTTGATGCCAAGGAACGCTTCGACCCCGGCGACGCCCACCAGCAGAGTGTCGCCGTCCTTTTCGATCCCAAAGCTGCCGGATATGTCGATAAAGCCACCGATGGCCACACGGGCGCTGCCACCGAACTGCGTGACGTTGTCGGCCTTGTCGAACTTCACCTCGACAGGACCGGCAGGCGTATTGATGCTGGTTTCGATTGCGGCCCCGAGCCGATTCATGCGGGCGTGCAGGGTGCCGGTGAGCGTCAGGCCATCAACACCGACCAGCGACGCAGTGCCCTGAGCAACCAACGCGTACTTTGTGCCGCCGCTGGACGGCTTGTCGATGACCGCGCCGATTTGTCCGTTGGAGAGCAGAATTCCCAGTTCGTCATCCGTCCCACGACCGCTGCCAAGAAAGGTGGTAATACCGGCGGCGGCAACCAGAAGTCGCGTGGTTTCCACTCCGTTGACCGTGGCCGTGGTTTCTTCAACACCAAAGGCGGCACTGACTTCAATAAAGTCACCGAAGCCAATCTTCCCACTGCCGCCGAAACGTTTGGTGCCGGGGGCAAGGACGAAGTCGTCGTCAGTCGATTCCGTGCCGAACTCCAGCGTGACCGTGTTCGGACCGGTATTGCGGGCCCCTTCAAGTGACGCTTCGAGGGTCAGATCGGTGATGCCCACCAGTTCAGCGGTCCCGCGGACGCCGAACGCATAATAAGATGTATCGGTGGCGGTGTTCTTCACCCACCGCAGCACCATGCCACCGTTCTTCAGGCGAATTCCGAAGGCATCTGCAGTGCTGGTGGTGTCGGCCCCCGCTCCAAGGAGCGCGGTGACGTTCAAAGCCTGCACGTGGAGGTGCGTGACATCACCGTCAGTCTGTTTCTGGACGGACAGATCAGCGGACGCATCGAGGAAGTCTCCGATCCCGAGTGACACGGTGCCGGCCACCAGCAGCACGGGGTCCCCGGTTGGGAACATCAGGGTCACAGGGCCGGCCGCCGTACTGAGCGTCTCTGTGATGGGGACACCCAGCCGATTGATGCGAATCTGCGCATCGCCGCGAAGATCGAAGCCATCAGGGCCATCGAAGCCCTCAAGGGACACAGATCCATCCGCAACCAGGGCAAACTTTTTGGACGCTGTGTTTACGATCACACCCAGCGATGCATTTGTCAGCTTTACGCCCATGTCGCCCGCGCCGACGAACGCTTCCACTCCGGCGGCCGCGATCCGCACGTGGTCAGTGCCTTTGGAGATAGAAAACGATCCGGTCAATGACGCGAAACCGGCAGCTTCGACCGTCACGGTGCCGCTGAAAACGGCGGCGCCTTCACTGGCGGCAAAGACGACGTCCACCGGGTCATCACCGGGAACCGGAATGCGCTCGTTCACTGCACCGCCGGTGGTGTTGATGCGGGCTGACAGGTTTCCTTCAAGATCAAGGCCGGGGATATTTTTCAGCGCCGCATGGCCGCTGGCGTCGAACACATAGGAGTTGGCACCGGCCTTGCGGTAGAACACGGCACCCAGTCGAGCGGAGGTGATTTCGGCGCCGACGTCGTCAGCGGTGTCTTCCGTACCGGAATCAGTCCCCAGAAAGGCGGATACGTCGGTGGCCGCTACCAGGATTTTGGTAACATCGCCTGAGGTTTCCCGCCTGAATCCGAAATTGCCGGAGACCGTGGCAAAGCCGGTGATGGTCAGGTCGATGGAGCCGCCGAATTCGGTGGTACCCGGATTCACGGTGACATCGTCTGCTGTGTCCTCGGTCCCAAAGTCAAGCACAATCGGTTCGCTGAAGGTGCTTCTTTGGGCGATCAGGGAACCGGAGGCGACGATTGAGGGAATGCCGACGAGTTCGATCGAGCCACGGGCAGCAAAGGCGTAGGTCGATGCACCACTGGTCAGGTTCTTCTGGATTCGCAGGTCCATGCTGCCTTCTGTGAGCCGCACGCCCATGTCATCGGCGGCGTCTTCCGTAGCGGCCCCGGTGCCAAGGAAGGCGGCTGCGTCAGTGGCCTGAACCAGCAGCGTGGTGGTGTCGCTGGAAATGCGTTTTTCGACGACGATGCCTGCGGCGACAGTGACAAAGCCACCGACATCGATGGTCACGGCGCCTTCCAGACGCAGCAGTTGATCACCGTCTGTGAAGCTGACGTCCACAGCTCCGGCCGGCGTGTTGATTGTTTCGGTAATCGGGCGTTCCAGGAGATTGATGCGAACCGCTGCATCTTCACCGGTGACTTGAATGCCCGTGATGTTCTGTGATGCCACGTCGCCTTCAGCAACGAGTGCAAAATGCCCGGTGGCCGTATCGATCACGGCGCCGAGTTTACCGTCGGTGACGCTGATACCCGAGCCGTCGGCGCCGACGAAGGCGTCGATGTTGGTGGCGGCAACAAGCAGACGGTTGGAGTGTTTGGCCACCGCGAATGATCCGGAGATTTCAGCGAATCCCGCCGCTTCGATGCTGACTGTGCCGCTGAAAACGGCGTCGGCTTCATCTGCCCCAAAGACAACGTTCACCGGGTCACCATCTGGCACTGGGATGCTTTCGTTCACGGCACCGCCGGTGGTGTTGATGCGGGCCGACAGATCGCCTTCGAGGATCAGGCCGGGAATATTTTTGAACTCTGTGTGGCCGCTGGCATTAAACGCATAGGAATTCGCGCCGGCCTTGCGATAGAACACGGCACCCAGGCGACCGGAGGTGATCTCCACGCCGACATCATCAGCGGTGTCAGGCGTGCCGGAATCTGTACCCAGAAACGAAGACACGTTCGTGGCAGCCAGTTTGATTTTGGTGACCTCGCCGGCGGTTTCCCTTTTGAATCCAAAATTGCCGGCAAGTTTGGCAAAGCCGCCGATGGCCAGTTCGACGGAGCCGCCGAATTCGGTGGTGCCAGGATCGACGGCGATGTTGTCTGATTCGTCTGTGGTGCCAAAGTCAAGCACAATCGGTTCGCTGAGCGTGCTTCGTGTGGCAATCAGGGAACCTTTTGCCAGGATCGACGGAATGCCGACGAGCTCTATGGAGCCTCGGGCGGCGAAGGCGTAAGTTGACATGCCGCTGGTGCGATGCTTCCGGATCCGCAGATCCATGCTGCCACCCGTCAGCCGCACGCCCATGTCGTCGGCAGCGTCTTCCGTGGTTGAGCCTGTGCCAAGGAAGGCTGATGCGTCGGTGGCCTGGACCAGCAGCGAAGTGGTGTCGCCGCTGATGCGTTTTTCAACCACGATGTCCGCGTCGATGTCAACAAAGCCGGCGACTTCAATGGAGACCGGGCCTTCCAGACGCACCAGCTGATCACCGTTGGCAAAGTCCAGCACAACATCACCGGCGGGAGTTGTGATTGTTTCGGTGATTCCCCGGCCCAGCAGATTGATGCGAACCGTGCCGTCGTCGCCGGTGACTTTGAGGCCCGTGATGTTCTGTGATTCCACAGCCCCGTTGGCCACAAGAGCGAAATGACCGGTGGCGGTGTCGACAACGGCACCAAGTTTGCCATTGGTGACACTGATTCCCGAATCGCCGGCACCGACAAAGGCGTCGATGTCAGCGGCGGCAATGGTCAGTCGATCGCTGCCTTTGGTGATGGAGAAGCATCCTGAGACGGAAGCGAATTCAGCAATTTCAGCATTGACGATCGTGCCGCTGAAGACCGGATCCACCTCGGTCTCAGCGAACATGACCTGCATCTGGTCAAAACCGGGCACGGTGATCGTTTCATTCACGGCACCGCCCGTTGTGTTGATGCGGGCTGCGAGGCTGCCCTGCAGGATGATTCCGGGGATGTTGATCAGCTCCACATCGCCCCGGGCATCGAAGGCATAGGTGTTGTCAGTCGCGCCCTTGTAAAAGATGCCCCCGAATCGCGCATTGCTGATCTGCACGCCCACATCGTCAGCCTCGTCGGCGGTACCGTTATCGCTGCCAAGGAACATTTTGACATCGTTTGCTGCTATGCTCAGTTTTGGCGGCGTCGATGTCGTATTTCGCTCGAAGCCAAACCGGCCGGAAACGGTGGTAAAGCCCGTGACCGTCAGGTCGAGTAAGCCGCCGACTCGCTGCACCGTATCGGCGGTTGCGAACACCAGCGGAATGGCTGGTCCGGAGAGAGGCGTGATGCTGGTGTCAATCGCGCGGTCGAGCGTATTGATTTCGCAGGCGAGCGATCCTTCGATGTGCAGTTCCGGGAGGCCTTCGAGAGAAATTGTGCTGCCGGCGGCGGCTGCGGCGTATTTGGCGGGTGCACCGATCGTCTTTTCAATCAGCAGGGCAAGACCAACGTTGTGGAGTCGGACTCCGAGTTCATCTGGCAGTCCGCGATTGATCCCGAAAAAGATGTCGGCATTCTCCCCTGCGGCGCTCAGTGTCATCGTGTCGCCATCAACGGCGCGCTCGATCGCAAAATCGCCCGCGACCTCCGCGAAGCCTGGAAAGGCTGCAGAGACATTTCGCAGAGCCACCCGTCGCAGGCCCTCAGCAAGATCCAGAATGCCTGCGATGCCACCCACAGTCAGCGATTTTTGTATGGCTGCGCCCGTTGTGTTGAGCTCCAGCGAGGCGACACCTGCGACGTATACTGGGACGTCGTTTGCGAACGAACCGGGACCGGTTGTGCTGAGTGCCACGCCTCCATCGGATGTGACATAAGCCAGCAGTCTGCCATCGGTGAACTGCAGGCCAACATCGTCGGTGGTGTCTTCTGGGGTCCCGCTGTCAGTTCCGAGAAATGCCGTGATTTGGCTCATGGCGAAGCGAATTTCACGGGAGTCTTCGGAGCCTGTGGTTTCGAGTATCAGGTTTCCGCGGACGTCGATGACATCAGTTTGCAATTTTGCATTGCTGGCTGTGAGTCGAACATAGGGGCCTGCGGGCAGGTTGATCGTGATGGTGGAACCGCCGATCTGAACGGTCTCTGAGACAGCGATTCCGGCGGAGTTGATGGCGAGGCTGAAGGTGCCGGCAAAAGACAGGGGTTCCAGCGACTCACTGACGTTGACGGAAATGTCGGCAGCCATGCCATCGGCGCTAAGTAAAATTATACCGAGCTCTGCGTCCGCGGAAACAAGATTTCCGGTGCTGCCACTCAGCTGCAGGCTGATTTCGGTGGCGGAAATGATCGTGACAGCCGGAGTTGTGGGTGTCGCAGCTCGTCGGCTCAACTGCAGAATCGCTGTGATCTGCTGATCGAGGACATTCAGGCTGCCGGACAGTGTTACGGAACTGCTGCCGTTGGCAAAGAACGACGCGAGTGCCAGTCCCTCATCATGTGTCCTTGTAGAAAAAGTGACGCCACCGGTGGGGATTGTGGTGGCGACCAGCAGCAGGGCACTGGGGGTCTGGATCGGGACAAGTCGTCCGCCGTTGTAACTGAGTCCTTCGTAAGACCGGAACGAGCCGGTGACTGAGGTGGCATTGAGGACTTCAAAGATACTGCCCTCGGCGGGGGTAAAGCCATCGGGCAGCAGAACGCGGAATGTTCCGTTCAGGGTCGCCGTGCCGTTGCAGTTCAGGGCGTCATACTGCCCGGCGGTGATTCCCTGAATCTGCAGATTCAGGGACCCTGAGGGGGTGAATGTGACGGGGCCGGTGTTGAGTGTGCCGGTGGTAATTCCGGGGGCGACAGTCCCGCTGGCAGAGACGGGACCCGTGTATGTGCCGTTGCCGGTGAAGGTGGCGGTGCTGGTGATTTCGAGGTTTCCACCGCCGTTGAGAGTGCCCTGCAGGTTCAGAGTTCCGGCAGTGATTTGGGAGTTTCCGGTGAAGTCTCCGGTGGCGGTGATAAGCAGTTCGCCGGAGCCGGTTTTTGTGAAGCCGCCTGAGCCGGAGAGTGAGCCTGCGAGCGTGGTGGTGCCGGCTGAGATATCGATGGTGCTATCAGCGGCGAGAGTCAGCGGGGTCTGGATGATGGTGGAGCCGGTGGTGCTGCGGAGATCGGTTCCGGTGGCGGTGAGGGCGATGGTATTACCGGCGACGGTGTAGCCAGGGGAGGTGAAATCGAGGGTGTATGCGGATCCGTTTGAGAAATCATTGGTGAGCGATCGATCACCGGTAATGTCGGGAAAGGAGAGGTTATCACCGGAGGCGGGGAGCGAGTTGGTATCCCAGTTGGTGTTTCCTGAGGTCTCGGAGGCGAACTGCGTGTTGACATCGCCAACCCAGACGAGGGACGCGGGGAGAACTCGGTCTTCCAGGACTTCAGTGCGGGATTTCAGGACGAAGTCACTGGTGCGGAGTTGGTTGGCATTGAGAAAAACAGGGTGGCGATTTCTTCGCTGACGCCCTCGCTGCCGGAATTGCGTTGTATTGTCATGCAGGAGTTGCGCGGCTTCTTTGATCCAGCGATTGAAGGGCATCAGGATGGTCCGAGAAGTCAGTTGGTTTTTACTGGGACTGGACAGGAGACGGAGCGGGAAAATGTTCGCGCACCGACAGCGACCACCCATTTGCAGGTGTTTCCAAGTTCTGTTCGTACTGCACTGGCGGTGCCGCTCAGAGTGTCTCTGGGACGAAATGGTGCGGGTTTTGCGAGTCTGACACGAAAGTGAAAAATTCTGATTTCTGGTGTTGAGTGGCTGTAATGTTTGCCTTGCGTTCTGTTTGTTTTGGCAGATGGGGGCTTGAATTCGCGGCAGGCAATTCGTAGCATCGGCGGTCACGGTGGCGACCAGGGTCGTGACCACCTTCCTGCCTGAGTTCTCAGGAAAGTTTCATGCAACAGTGGCAGTCGCGATTTCCTGACACGTCGATTGGCATGCTGCAGCGAGTGCAGGGGGGCGACGAGGACGCGTGGACCGATTTCGCGAACCGTTGTGGCAGCGTGATTCAGGAGTGGTGCAAGTGGCGACACCTTCAGTCGCTGGAAGCAGATGACATCATTCAGAATACTATGATCATTGTGCTGAAGAAGGTGCATTCATTTCGCCACGCAGGTCGGGGCAGTCTGCGGGCGTGGCTCAGGGCGATTGCATGGCGATGCTGGTGTGATGCTGCTGCGCGGGCAAATCGCCTGCAACTGGAAGAATTGCAGGGTAACTATGAGGTGGCGATCGATGAGATTGCGATACTTGAAAAGCAGTACGAGGAGCTGTCACGGCTTGAACTGATCAAGCGCGCCATGGTGCTGGTCAGGCAGAGGGTTCGAGCATCGACATGGGAGATGTTTTATCGCACTGCTCTGGGTAACGAGTGTGGCAACACCGTGGCAGCGGATTTGAAGGTGTCTGTGCACGTCGTTTATGCCGCTCGTTCCCGCGTTCAAAGGCTGCTGCACCAGGAAGTTTCCATGCTTGGACAGCACGAGGGAGTGCAGTATGGCTTTCCGGGGACTGTGCGTGAGGCCGCGACTACTGGCTGACAGCTGCAAACAATGTGTGTCTGCGGGTTGAATGTATGACCGATGGGTGTCTGTCGACTAAGCAGTTGCAAGCCTATGCCTCGGGCGAATTGGGGGAGGAGGACGTTCCAGAAGTTGAAGGACACCTGCTGGAATGCTGTGACTGCCGTGGTTCGCTGGACGGGGTATTGTTTGCGTCGCAGCCTATTCCGGCATCGCCTGCGTTTCCTCCGGCTTCATTTGGCATGCTGATCAGCGCCGAGAGTGTGCGGCGGGAACTTCTCGATGTGGCGGTCTCTGGAAATCAGAGCACGCGCACCGTGCGATCTGAGACGATTGACGGCCCACCCCCTGGATCGCTCCCGGTTCGGTACATGCCCGTGCGTCGCCTTGGAACTGGTGGGATGGGGGAGGTTTGGGAAATTTACGACTCGGTTCTTGGTCGGCCGTTGGCAGTTAAGTTTCTTCGTGCCGGGGACACGTCATTGCAGCATCTTCAGAGGCTGCTCCGCGAAGCGGTGGTACTTGGAAGGTTGGGGCATCCGGGAGTAGTGCGGGTCTATGAGGTTTTGACAGAGACCGTGGCGCCGGCGGTTATCATGGAACTGGTCCCCGGGCCGTCACTCAAAACCTTTATGGCAGGAAAGGTTACTTCGGAGAGGTCCGCGGCGATCTTCATTTCAGAACTTTGCGACGCTGTGCAGCATGCGCATTCGCATGGTGTCGTGCATCGGGATCTGAAGCCCTCCAACATCCTGCTCAGGAACAAAAGCGGCAGCCTCGATGACGCTGCAGTCGGTAATCTTTCAGCATGGCAGCCTGTCCTGACGGATTTTGGTACAGCTCGCATCGCTGATGACCATGGCATGACGCTGGTCGGGCAATTGATCGGGACTCCAGCCTACATGGCCCCGGAGCAGGCGAAAGGTGAGGCAGTTGAGATCACAGAGGCTGTGGATATCTATGGCCTTGGTGTAATACTCTATGAGTTGCTTGCCGGCCGTCCGCCGTTTCTGGCCGATTCCACTGTGGCAATGCTGGATCTGGTAAGACAGGGCGATCCGCCATCACCGCAGGTGGTACGTCCTGATTTGTCGCGGGACCTCGTAAGCGTTTGTCTCAAGTGCCTGTCTTTGGCCCCAGGGGATCGATACCGGTCTGCGTCCCTGCTCAGGGAAGACCTGCAGGCCTTCCTCGAATCCCGACCAGTGAAGGCTCGTCGGTTGTCATGGTCCCAGCAACTGTTCAGGTGGTACCGTCGGAACCGACAGCGAGCGTGGCTGCTGGGAACTATCGTGGTAACAATAGTAGCAATCACCTGCGAGTCGATCTATTTTGGGATATCTCAGCAAGCCTTGCAGATTCGTGCCACACAAATGGAACAGGCAGCTGTCAAAAGTCGCCGTGCTTCCGAAGCGCGGACAGTGCAGGTCGAGCAAACCCTGCGGTCAGCAATTGGTGTGGCTGGACAAGCGCTTCAATCCATTGATGCTCGCGCCAGTGCTGACCCACTGTGGCGGCAGGAGCGTGAGAAGATTGGACAAGAAGCGCTGGCGGTGTTTGAGCAGTATCTCAATCACTTCTCTGCAGCGGGATCGATCCCGGTTGAGCATTTCTGGATTGCGTGCCAGACCTGCAATCTGAAGTGGCAGGTGGCACCCGGACGTTTCCAGGAAGCGGAACTTGAACGTATTGAGGATAGCTGGAGGGCACTGCCGGAATCGGTCCGCGAGGTCGAGGAATACCATGAGCTGCGAGCCAGTGTTTATGCAACGGAAACTGAGTATTATCGTGGTCGAGCCGATCACAGAAGGGCGGCTGCAGCATTCCTGAATTGGGCCGGATTTCTGCAGCAACGCGCAATGCGCTACCCGGATGGAAGTCCGGCCAGACTACACAATCTCAGGATTGGTTCCGGTATGCTGCAGAATTGCTGTGTTGAATGGCAGGCAGATAAGCAGTTTCGCGAAGCGGCCTGCGCTGCGGAAGCCGGCGTCGGGATTATGGACACTGTTCTAAAAACTGTGTCGGATGATGACCGGGATCTGTTGAACTACCTCGTATTGTCAAAACTGGCGGCCGAAAACTGGCACTCAGCCGGTGAGACAGAATCAGCAGTTAAGTGCGCAAAGCTCGGACTTTTGAAGTATTCGACGCTGCCGGTCCGTGAATCGTGGGCGGAACCGGTCGCAGAGCAGTTCAGGGAACAACTGGAGCACATCCTGCAAATCCAGAGGAATCCGTAAAGATCCGGTCACATTACGGACATTCCGATCAACTGCCATCCTGAGTCAGAATCCCCCCAACAGTTCGGAAAAAACATCATCCAATATCTGCAGTTCGATACTGTCCGATAATTCAGGCAGTTCAACCAAATTTTGTGACGATGTGCCGCGGCTGCTCGATCTGGCCGTCGCGGTGATGTTGTTCATGGAAGAATGCGGATCCTCTGTAAAGCGACCTGAATTGCTGGCTGAATTTATGGAGGCAGAATTTTGCAGTCGGGGCGTCGGGGTCACGGCTCCGACTTCGTGCCCTCCGAAAAAGCCAGTTCGGACAGATCCCACAAGCTGAACCAACTGGGGCAAAGGCAAAGCCACGGGAGTTTGAACGACAGGGACAGCGGGTTTCTGAGCCGGAGCTTTCACGAATCGTCGTTCTCCCGGCAGGATCGTGCCCGACATGATGCTGTCGCCGGCGGTGGCGGGGTCGAGGTCACCGTATCCCAGAATGTGGCCCAGTTCATGCCGCATCACGGTGCCCAGATCCACGGCTCCGGTCGGGACCGGGCCACTGCCCACGTGCCAGCCAAAGCCCAGGGCGTCGTCGTCCAGCTGAATCAGTCGGCTGCCGGCGAACCCGAAGGCCCCTTCGGAATTCAGATCGGTGATCTGCACGGTGGCGTTCTGCAGGGCCAG
>Ga0209985_10000733_pt1 | contig 34669 bp, 28 predicted proteins | sample NOAtaG_FD_187305 | JGI IMG/M metagenome (GOLD analysis project Ga0209985, IMG submission 187305) | Freshwater lake microbial communities from Lake Erie, under a cyanobacterial bloom - NOAA_Erie_Diel6S_1000h metaG (SPAdes) (version 2) | ecosystem: Environmental > Aquatic > Freshwater > Lake ...
GGCGCCGGCGTTGGCCGCGTGCGTGACCTTGTCGCTGACCGAACAGGTACCGCGCCGCACGATGGCCACGAAGCCCGTCAGCGACCCCGACGGCAGCGCGGCGCAGGCGTCGTTGGCCGGGGGCGCACCGGGACTGGCGGCCGTGGCCTTGACGTTGCCGGCGAACGTGCCGGGGGCCCAGGCCATGGTGTTGGTGTTGGTGATCGTGCCGGCGATCGACGCCGGGGCGGTGATCACCAATGGCAGCACGGTGGCCGTCGGCACCTGGGTCTGCGCGACGCTGATTGCCGACGTCGACATCGAGGGCGAGCCGGTGATGAAGGGCCGGTTGGCGCTGTTGCCTGCCGACGCGACGACGACGACGCCGAACTGCGAGGCGGCATTCGTCGAGAAGACGGTGGGGTTCTCGCGCTGCCCGTAGGAGGCGCCAAACGACATGTTGATCACGTCGACCGCGTCGGAGAGGTCGCCGTCCTGGTTCGGGTCGAGCGAGAAGTCGATGCCCTGCAGCATGGCGATACCGCTGCACGGGCTCCCGAGCGCAGAGCAAACCTTAACCGCGTACAGCTTGGCACCGGGCGCGACGCCCTTGCGCACGCCGTCGGCGCTACGGCCGAGGATGATGTCGGCGACGTTGTTGCCGTGACCGCCGGTGACGGTGCGGGCGATCGGGTTCGGGTCCGGCTGGAGCGGCGGGGTGCCACCAAGACCAGTCCATACCTCGCCGACGAAGTCGTACCCGCCGATCACCTTGGGGGCCGTCGGGCCGAAGAAGCTGGCGCAGATGCCGCTCGGCGCCACGTTGGCCTGCGCGTAGCAGGTGTTGTAGTCGGCGACCGAGCCCGTGCCGCCCAGGTTGTAGTGCATGAAGTCGACGCCCGAGTCGAGCACCGCGACGCGCACGCCCGTGCCGTCCAGGCCGGCGGCCTGCAGCACCGATGCGCCGATGTAGGGTACGGTGGTGGCCAGGTCGAGCTGGTAGTCGCCGACCTGCAGCACCTGGGCCACGCCGGGCAGGCGTGCGATCACCGGGGCCTGGCTGGCCGCGACCTCGACGACCAGTGCGTTGCTCGCCTTGGTCAGCGACGCGACCTGACGCCCGCCGAGAGCGCCGATCTGCGACATCAGCGTCGCCTGCTTGGCCGCCAGCTGCGCCGTGTAGGCGCGCTGCTGGTCGGCCGTCATCTTCATGCCGCTCCGCTTGTTGCCTGCCACTGCGGCCAGCGGCGCGTCACCGAGGCGGACGAACAGCGGGACCAAGTCATTGCCCGATCCGGCGGGCTGCTGCGCGGTGCTGGGTGCGGACGAAGGCACCGCCAGCGCGGAAACGTTGGTCTGGGCATGAACGCCCGCGACGGCGCCCAGCGCGGCGCCGATCAGCATGCCGTGCACGGGGCGAGCAAGTCGAAAAAGCCTCATGGGCTCCTCCTGGTTATGGCTACAGCTTCGACGCCCGCGCCGGGGGCACCGGCGCGGGACGGGGTCGGGAACGTTGTCGGGCAGGAAGGTACCGTCTCAGACGGCACGCCCGCTTTGTAGCGGCTGAACCCGCTGCCTGCGAATCAGGAAAAACAGCCCCCCGGCCACCAGTGCCAGTGTGCCAGGCGTCGGAACGTCGACCGCGATCTGGTAGGCGCCAACCAGCGAGGGGTTGAGGCTCAGCGGCGAGCCCATCCAGCCCGCCAAGGCGCTGGTGGACAGGACCGCGCCGGTGCCGAAGCTGTCGAAGATCGGGTTGCCCATCGCGTCCATCGGCTCGACGCCGGCGTATGCGATGGCGAGGTAGTAGTCGCCGACGGGAAGCTGGTTGACCAGGTTGAAGAAGGCCTGGCCGTTGCCGCCGCTCTCGTCGTCCATCGCGACGCCCATGCCGGCACCGTCGAAGAGGAACAGCACCGGGTCGGCGATCAGCGAGGTGTCGAAGCCGAGGCCGGTGGAGGCGCCGAGGATGCAGCGCAGCAGGTCGATCCGGTACATGTCGACCAGGTCGAGGCTGTTGGGCTCGTTCGACAGGCCGCCGCTGATCAGCAGGTTGACGTAGCCGTTCCGGGCGTCCTGCGCCGTGGCCAGCGAATCGCCGGCATCGGTCTCGGAGATACTGATCGGCGCCGCGCTGGCAGGACTGGCCAGCATCGCAAAGCAGGCGGCTACGGCGGCCAAGCCGCCACGAAGCCGGGCATTGAAGGTCATGGTGTTTCTCCTAGGCTTGCAGAAAGATCCGCCGGAATTAACCAGCTAATCGGCTGGCCAGCAAGTTCCGGGCCTGCGCTCTGCGAGGATGAAGGGGCCGGGACGGTCTTCCGAGGGCAAAGACCCCGTGCAGTGCGTCACGGTGCGGATGGTCGGACGTGAAGTCCTTCGCGCTGCTGTAAGCTCCGCCGACACCGGGTTATCACGGGGTCGCGCTCGCCTCGCTCCGACGCCCGGGCGCGCGGAGGCGGCAGCCCGCACTCGCCGGCTGCCTACACTTGCAGGCTCGGCCCGCCCAAAGACCCCTGTGCAGCCCGTCGACCCCCCGAGCCCATGCCCGTCGATCTTGTCCCTCCCGACCCCTCCCGGATCCACCCCGTTGCCGGCCTCCGCCTCGGCACCGCCATGGCGGGCATCCGCAAGCCGGGCCGGCGTGACCTCGTCGTCTTCGAGCTTGCCGCGGGCTCGGCGGTGGCCGGCGTGTTCACGCGGAACCGCTTCTGCGCCGCGCCGGTGCAGCTGTGCCGCGAGCACCTGGCGGGTGGCGCCGGCATCCGCGCGCTGCTGATCAACACCGGCAACGCCAACGCAGGCACCGGCGAGGACGGGCTGGCGCGCGCCCGGCGCAGCTGCGCGGCGCTGGCCTCGAGGCTCGGCATTGGCGAGCAGCAGGTGCTGCCGTTCTCCACCGGCGTCATCATGGAGACGCTGCCGGTCGATCGCATCGAGGCCGGCCTGCCGGCTGCGGTGGCCGCGCTGCGGCCCGCCGACGGCGCCGCCTGGGCCGAGGCCGCGGCCGGCATCATGACCACCGACACCGTGCCCAAGGCCGCCTCGCGGCAGGTGTCCATCGGCGGCCGCACGGTCACCGTCACCGGCATCGCCAAGGGCGCCGGGATGATCCGCCCGAACATGGCGACGATGCTCGGCTTCGTCGCCACCGACGCCGTGGTCGCGCCCGAGCTGCTGCAGCCGCTGGTGCGCGAGGCCGCCGACCGCAGCTTCAACCGCATCACCGTCGACGGCGACACCTCGACCAACGACTCCTTCGTGCTCGTGGCCACCCGGCTGGCCGGCCATGGCGAGATCACCTCGCTCGACGGGCCCGAGGGCCGCGCACTGCGCGAGGCGCTGTGCGCGGTCTCGGAGCAACTGGCGATGGCCATCGTGCGCGATGGCGAGGGCGCCAGCAAGTTCATCACCGTCCGCGTCGAGGGCGGCCGCGACGAGGCCGAGTGCCTGGCCGCGGCCTACGCGGTCGCGCACTCGCCGCTCGTGAAGACCGCGTTCTTCGCCAGCGACCCCAACCTCGGCCGCATCCTGGCCGCGGTGGGCTACGCCGGCATCGACGACCTCGACCAGGGACTGATCGACCTGTTCCTCGACGACGTGCACGTGGTCGAGCGCGGCGGCCGTCGGCCGCAGTATCGCGAGGAGGACGGCCAGCGCGTGATGCGCGGAAGCGAGATCACGATCCGCGTCCGGCTGCACCGCGGCCCGGCCTCCGCCCAGGTCTGGACCTGCGACCTGTCGCTCGACTACGTCCGCATCAACGCGGACTACCGTTCCTGAGCGCGCTCGACCGCGTCCTCGACCGCCTCGGGCTGCCGGCGGCGGACCTCTGGCGCGACCGCAGCTACCTGCGCCTGTGGAGCAGCATCCTCACCGCGAGCTTCGGCAACCAGGTGATGATGCTCGCGCTGCCGCTGACCGCGGCGGTGCTGCTGAACGCCACGCCGACGCAGATGGGGCTGCTGACGGCGATCGAGCTGCTGCCCTTCCTGCTGCTGTCGCTGCCCTCGGGCGTGTGGCTAGACCGCGTGCGCAAGCTGCCGGTGTACGTCGGCGGCGAGCTGCTGGTGGCCGCCGGCGCGATCAGCGTGCCGGCGGCCTGGGCGCTGGGCTGGCTGTCGATGGAGTGGCTCTACGTGGTGGGCTTCATCGTCGGCACCGTGCACACGGTGTCGGGCAGCGCAGCGCAGATCGTGCTTACGCAGGTGGTGCCGCGCGACCGCCTGGTCGAGGCGCACGCGAAGAACGCGCTCGCGTCGTCGGGCGCCGAGGTCGTCGGCCCCGGGCTGGCGGGCTTCCTGATCAAGCTCTTCGGCGCACCCCTGGCGATGCTGGTCAACGCCGTGCTGCTGATCGGCTCGGCGCTGATCCTGCGCGGGATCGGCGTGCAGGAGCGGCGCGAGCCGGCGCCCGACGCCGACTTCTGGCGCGACCTGAAGACCGGCCTTCGCTTCTGCGCGCAGAACCGGCTGCTGGTCACGCTGGCGGCGCTGATGGGGACCTGGCAGATGGCCCACTACGCGGCCGTGACGGTGCAGATCCTGTTCGCCACGCGCACGCTCGGGCTGTCGGAGCAGCAGGTGGGGCTGTGCTACATGGGTGTGGGTCTCGGCACCATCGTGGGCAGCGTGTACGGCCGCCGCATCAGCCACCGCATCGGTCCCGGCCCGTGCATCGTCGTCGGCTACGCGACGGTGGGGCTGGGGTGGGCGGCGGCGGCGCTGACCCCGGCAGGCCCGCTGGGCGTGGCCGCCTTCGCGTTCATGATGGCCACGTTCGCCGCCGGCGCGGTGCTCATCTTCATCAACTTCCTCGCGCTGCGGCAGGCGGTCACGCCCGAGCCGCTGCTCGGCCGCATGACGGCGACGATGCGGTGGCTCACGTTGCTGGCCGCCGGGCCTGGCGCGCTGCTGGGCGGCTGGCTCGGCGAGCACTTGGGCCTGCGCTGGGCGCTGGGTTTCGCAGCCATCGTGTCGCTGCTGCTGGTGGTGGTGGCCTGGCGGCTGCCGCTGATCCGCAGCCTGCGGCAGCTGCCCGAGCCCGACCGGCCGACCGACTGGATCGGCCTGGAGACCGACGTCCGGCCGACCTGAGCGCCAGCGCCGCCGGCGAGCTTCAGGCGTGCCGGCCCGCTCCGGGCGCGAAGACGTCGACCGCGTCCGTGATCAGGCCGTCGATGCCGAGCCCGAGCAGATGCCGCGCGCGCTGTGGATCATTGACCGTGTAGCACAGCGCGCGCAACCCGGCGGCGTGCAGGCGCTGGATCACGGCCGCGTCCATCCATTCGTGGTTGGTGATCACCGCGACGCAACCGAGCGCGCCGGCCACCTCGAACCAGCCGTCCCACGGCGTGTCTGCCAGCAGCGCACGAGGCAACTCGGGGGCGCTGTCGCGCGCCCCCTGCAGCGCCTCGGGCTGGAAGCTCGACAACAGCGGCGGCAGCGCATCGCCGGCCCACAGTCGCTGCACGGCCTGGCCCACGGCCACGCCGGTGGCGAGGTCGACGCCGGGCGTGGGCTTGATCTCCAGGTCGAGCGCGAACGCGTTGCGGCGCAGGTAGCGGGCCACGGCGTCGAGGCTGGGGATCGGCTCGCCGGCGTAGGCGCGCGAGTGCCAGCCGCCCGCGTCCAGTCGCGACAGCTCCGACCACGGGCGCTCGCCGGCGACGCCGCGCTCGGGCGTCGTGCGCTCGAGCGTCGCGTCGTGCAGCAGGAAGGGCACGCCGTCGGCGCTGAGCTTGACGTCGCACTCGAACGCGTGCCAGCCGTGCGCGGCGCCGACGCGGAAGGCCGCGAGCGTGTTCTCCGGGGCCAGCTTGCCGGCGCCGCGGTGCGCGATCCAGAGCGGGTAGGGCCAGTCGCGCATCGCGTCAACCCACGCGCTTCCCGCTGGCGGGGTCGAACCAGTGCAGATGCTCCGGGGCGGCACGCAGGCGCAGGGTGTCGCCGTTGCGTGCCACGGCCAGCGTTCCGGGCACGCGCACGGTGCAGGAGGCTTCGCCGACGTGGCCGTGGAGCAGCCGTTCGGCCCCGAGCATTTCCTGCATCTCGATGGTCATCGACCAGGTGCCCGCCGCGTCGACCTCCAGGTGCTCCGGGCGTGTCCCGAGCACCAGTGCGCCGGCCCGGGGCGCCGACGCGGGCAGCGGCAGCGTGGTGCCGCCGATCGTGAAGCGCGAGCCGTCGGCCCGGCCCTCGAGCAGGTTCATCGGCGGGCTGCCGATGAAGCCGGCCACGAAGGTGGTCTGCGGCCGCAGGTAGACCTCCTCGGGCGTGCCGATCTGCTCGATGCGGCCGGCGTTCATCACGATCATGCGCTGCGCCAGCGTCATGGCCTCGACCTGGTCGTGGGTGACGAACAGCGACGTGACGCCGAGCTCGCCGTGCAGCTTCTGGATCTCCAGACGCGTCTGTGCGCGCAGCTTGGCGTCGAGGTTGGACAGCGGCTCGTCGAACAGGAACACCTGGGGCTGGCGCACGATGGCCCGCCCCATGGCGACCCGCTGGCGCTGGCCGCCCGACAGCTGGCGCGGCTTGCGGTCGAGCAGCGCGGTCAGCTGCAGCGTGGCAGCCGCCTTCTCGACGCGCGCCCGCACCTCGGCCTCGGGGATCTTGCGGATGCGCAGCCCATAGGCCATGTTGCCGAAGACGTCGAAGTGCGGGTACAGCGCGTAGTTCTGGAACACCATCGCGATGTCGCGCTCCGAGGGATCGATGTCGTTGACCACGCGGCCCCCGATCTCGATCTGCCCCCCGCTGATCGCCTCGAGCCCGGCCACCATCCGCAGCAGCGTGCTCTTGCCGCACCCGCTCGGCCCGACGATGACGACGAACTCGCCGTCGCCGATCTCGGCGTTGACCCCGTGGATCACCTGGTTCGCCGCGGCTCCGCTGCCGTAGCGCTTGACGACGTCACTGAACCGGATTGCGGCCATTCCCTTGCCTGCCTCACTTCTCGGAGTCGACGAGGCCCTTGACGAACCAGCGCCGCATCAGCACCACCACGAGGGCCGGCGGCACGACGGCCAGCAAGGTGGTGCCCATCACCTGCGGCCAGTCGGTGGTGGCGTCGCCCGTGCCGATCATCTTGGTGATGCCGACGACGATGGTGTCCAGCCGGTTGTCGGTGGTGATCAGCAGCGGCCACAGGTACTGGTTCCAGCCGTAGATGAACAGGATCACCGAGAGCGCGGCGATGTTGGTCGCCGACAGCGGCAGCACCACGTCCTTGAAGAACCGCATCGGGCCGGCGCCGTCGATGCGTGCGGCCTCGACCAGCTCGTCGGGGATCGTCAGGAAGAACTGCCGGAACAGCAGCGTGCCGGTCGCGCTGGCGATCAGCGGCAGGGTCAGCCCGGTCATCGTGTTGATCAGGCCGAGGTCGCTGACGACCTCGTAGGTGGGCATGATCCGCACCTCCACCGGCAGCATCAGCGTCAGGAAGATGAGCCAGAACGCGAGCATGCGGCCGGGGAAGCTGAAGAACACGATCGCGTAGGCCGACAGGATCGAGACGACGATCTTGCCGGCGGTGATCACCAGCGCCATGACGAGGCTGTTCCACATCATCTGCCACACCGGCGGCGACAGGTACGTGCCCTGCATGCCCTGCAGCAGGATCTTGCGGTAGTTGTCGATGCCGTGGCCTCCGGGAAGCACCGGCATCGGCGCCTGCGCCACGTCGGGCGCGGTCAGCGTGCTGGCGACGAAGGCGATGTACAGCGGGAAGGCCGTGACCGCGATGCCGATCCACAGCACCAGGTGCGGGAACCACGCCAGGCGCCGGCCGTCGGGCCCGGCCGCTCCGCGGCCGGCCACGACCGGGGCGACGATGTCCTTGGCGATGCTGCTCATCTTGGCGTCCGCTCGGCCTCAGCCGTAGTGCACGCGCCGCTCGACGAAGCGGAACTGGACCATCGTCAGAGCGACCACGATGACCATCAGCACCACGCTCTGAGCCGCCGAGCTGCCGAGGTCGAGGTTGTGGACGCCGTCCTTGTAGACCTTGTAGACGAGTGTCTCGGTGGCGGTGGCCGGACCGCCCTGCGTGACCGCGCTGATCACGCCGAAGGTGTCGAAGAAGGCGTACACGAGGCCGACCACGAGGAGGAAGAAGGTGGTGGGCGAGAGCAGCGGGAAGACGATGGTCCAGAAACGCCGCAGCGGCCGCGCGCCATCGATGGCCGCCGCCTCGAGCAGGCTCTTCGGGATCGCCTGCAGCCCGGCCAGGAAGAACAGGAAGTTGTAGGCCACCTGCTTCCAGGCCGAGGCCAGCACGACCAGCACCATCGCGTCGGTGCCGTCCAGCACCGGGTTCCAGTCGACGCCCAGCGCCTTCAGCCACCAGGCCAGCACGCCGATCGACGGGTTGAACATGAACAGCCACAGCACGCCGGCCACGGCCGGCGCGATCGCGTACGGGACCAGCATCGCCGTGGTGTAGAACGTGGAGCCCTTCAGCACGCGGTCGGCCATCACCGCGAGCCACAGCGCAGGCACCATGGCCAGCACCGTGACGGCCAGCGCGAAGCCCAGCGTGCGCCGGAACGCGTCGACGTAGCCCTCGTCGGCGAAGACGTACTCGAAGTTGGCCAGCCCGACGAACTGCACCGAGGCGCCGAACGCGTCCTGCTGCAGCAGCGACATGTACACCGCCTGCGCACCCGGCCAGAAGAAGAACACGAGCGTCACCACCAACTGCGGCGCGATGAGCAGGTACGGCAGGCCCTTCTGGCTGAAGATGACGCGGCGTTGCATCGGCGTGCTACGGGCTTCGGAAGCGACGCGGCGGCCGGGGAACCGGCCGCCGCGGGTTCGGTGGAGGCGGCGAATTCGGGAGTATCGCCCGCCGCCCCCGCCTCGGCGCGTCAGGATGCCGTGCGCTCGAACGCGCGCAGCAGGGCGTTGCCGCGACGCTCGGTGTTGCGCAGCGCGTCTGCGGGGCTCTGGTTGCCCTGCAGCGCCTTCTCGACTTCCTCGTGGAACACGTCGCGGATCTCGGTCCAGCGCCCGAAGCGGTAGCCGTTCGTGTTCTCGCCCTTGTTGGCCTGGATCAGCGAGAGGATGGGCACGTCGCGGCCGGGGTTCTTGGCGAAGAAGCCCTCGTCCTGCATCGCCTTGAAGGCCGTGTTGGTGGCGGGCAGGAAGCCCGTGGCCTTGGCCCAGTCGGTCATCACCTTGTCGCTCCGCAGGTAGTTCAGGAACTGCGCGACCCCGCGGAACTCCGCCTGGCTGCGGTTGGGCGCGTTGAAGACCCACAGCGAGGCGCCGCCGATCGTCGTCGCGAAGGGCGCGCCCTTGACGTCGGGCCAGTACGGCAGCTGCGCGGTGCCGAACTGGAACTTGGCGTCGCGGGCGATCGCACCCAGTCCGCCCGAGCTCTGAGTGAGCATCGCGCACTCGCCGCTGATGAACTTGGCCGCGGCGTCGTTGCTGCGCCCGCCGTAGTCGAAGCTCTTGTCCTTCTGCATGTCGACCAGGGTCTGGATCTGGCGTGTCAGCTGCGGGTTGTTGGCCAGCTGCAGCGAGGCATCGACCCCGCCGCGGCCGTTGCCCTTGGTGCCGAAGGCGATGTTGTGGCGGCTGCTGAACTGCTCGAGCATCACCCAGGCCAGCCAGGTCGTCGTGTAGCCGCAGGCGGCGGCGTTGGTGCTGCGGATCTTCTTGGCCGTCTCGATCAGCTGCGGCCAGGTCTGCGGCGGCTTCTCGGGGTCGAGGCCCGCGCGGCGGAAGGCATCCTTGTTGTAGAAGAGCACGGTGGTCGACACGTTGAACGGCATCGACAGCAGGTCGCCGTTGGGCAGGCCGTAGTAGCCGCGCGCCGGCGCGATGAAGTCCGCCGGGTTGAACTGCAGCCCGGCGCGCTTGAACACCTCGCTGACGGGCACCACCGCGCCCTTGGCGTGCATCATGTCGCCCGAGCCGGCGTCGAACATCTGCATGATGTGGGGCGGGTTGCCGGCCCGGAATGCGGCCACCGCGGCGGCGCGCTGCTCGGGGTACTGGCCCTTGAACGACACGATGACCCGGTACTCGCTCTGGCTCTTGTTGAACTCCTCCCCGTAGCGGGTGAGCAGCTCGCCGCCCTGGCCGGTCAAGCCCATCCAGAAGTTGATCTCGATCGGCCTGTTCTGGGCGGTGACAGGCAGGGCGGTGGCCAACAGCAGGGCTGCGGCGGCACCGAGCAGGGCGCGCTTGGGCGTCATCGTCTCTCCTTCATCAGGGCAGGGTACGTTCGGGGTGCGTGACCGCGGCGACACGCCGGGCCCGGATCAGCCGCAGAGTGTCGAGCGGCTTCGTGACATCTGCGTTTCTCGCCTCAGGCGGCCCCGTGCGCCATCCGGGATAGCCCACGGGCGCCCACGCGGCGACAACCCCGGCGCTGGCGCGGGCCGGGGTCTCGGTTAGCATTTACCCTTGTTGCTGGCCGCCGACATCCCTCCGGCGCAGTCTCCACGACCGCCGATGAACGCCCCGCTAGCCCTGCCGATCCCTGTCCCGTCGGAAGCCGCGTCGGGACCCGGCGCCGACGACGCCGCGCCCCGCCTGCGCGAGATCCCCTACAACTACACGTCGTTCTCCGACCGCGAGATCGTGCTCCGGCTGCTCGGGCCGCGCGCCTGGGCGATCCTGGAGGAGCTGCGCCGGGAGCGCCGTACCGGCCGCAGTGCGCGCATGCTGTACGAGGTGCTGGGCGACATCTGGGTCGTGCAGCGCAACCCGTACCTCGAGGACGACCTGCTCGACAACCCCAAGCGCCGCGCGGCGCTGATCGGGGCGCTGCAGCACCGGCTGGCCGAGGTGGAGAAGCGGCGCACCCCGGCCGACGACGCGGCCCGCGACGCGCTGGTGGGCGAGCTGCTGGGCGCGGCGCGCACGGCCGTGCAGCGTTTCGAGGCGCACTTCCGCGAGGTCTGGGACCTGCGCAAGGCCGCGCGCCGCGTGCTCGGCCGCCACACGGCCCGTGACAACGTCAAGTTCGACGGGCTCAGCCGGGTCTCGCACGTCACCGACGCCACCGACTGGCGCGTCGAGTACCCGTTCGTCGTGCTGACGCCCGACAGCGAGTCCGAGCTGGCCGCCCTCGTCAAGGGCTGCATCGAGCTCGGCCTGACGATCATCCCGCGCGGCGGCGGCACCGGCTACACCGGCAGCGCCGTGCCGCTGACGTGGAAGAGCGCGGTCATCAACACCGAGAAGCTCGAGGCGCTGTCCGAGGTCGAGCTCGTCGTGCTGCCGGGCCTGGACCAGGCGGTTCCCACCATCGCCAGCGAGGCGGGGGTCGTCACGCAGCGCGTGGCCGACGCCGCCGAGCGCGCCGGCTACGTGTTCGCGGTGGACCCGACGTCGGCCGAGGCCAGCTGCATCGGCGGCAACATCGCGATGAACGCCGGCGGCAAGAAGGCGGTGCTGTGGGGCACGGCGCTGGACAACCTGGCCAGCTGGAGGATGGTGACGCCCGAGGCCCGGTGGCTCGAGGTCGTGCGCCTGGGCCACAACCTGGGCAAGATCCACGACGCGGAGGTCGCGAGCTTCGAGCTGCGCCACTACGACGCCGGCGGCCGCAAGCTCGAGCGCACCGAGCGGCTCGACATCCCCGGCCGCGCCTTCCGCAAGGAGGGCCTGGGCAAGGACGTCACCGACAAGTTCCTCGCCGGCCTGCCCGGCATCCAGAAGGAGGGCTGCGACGGGCTGATCACGAGCGCGCGCTGGATCGTGCACCGGATGCCGGCGCACGTGCGCACGGTCTGCCTCGAGTTCTTCGGCAATCCGAAGGACGCGGTGCCGAGCATCGTCGAGATCAAGAACTACCTGTTCGGCCTGCCCGACGTGAAGCTGGCCGGCCTCGAGCACCTGGACGACCGCTACCTGAAGGCCGTGGGCTACGCCACGAAGAGCAAGCGCGCCCTGGCCGCGCCGGGCGGCAGCGGGCTGCCGAAGATGGTGCTGATCGGCGACATCGTCGGCGACGACGAGGCGGCGGTGGCTCGCGCCACGAGCGAGGTCGTGCGCATCGCCAACGCGCGCAGCGGCGAGGGCTTCGTCGCCGTCAGTGCCGAGGCGCGCAAGAAGTTCTGGCTCGACCGCAAGCGCACCGCCGCCATCGCGCGGCACACCAACGCCTTCAAGATCAACGAGGACGTGGTCATCCCGCTCGAGCGGATGGGCGAGTACACCGAGGGCATCGAGCGCATCAACGTCGAGCTGAGCCTGCGCAACAAGCTGGCGCTGCTCGACCGCTTGGCCACCTTCTTCGCGCGCGGCAACCTGCCGCTCGGCCGCGGCGACGATGCCGGCGAGATCCCCGGCGCCGAGCTGCTCGAGGACCGCGTGCAGCAGGCGCTCGCGCTGCTCGCCGAGGTGCGGGCCCTCTGGCAGCACTGGCTCGACGGGCTCGACGCCGTGCAGCCCGAGACCCAGGAGACCTGCTTCGCGATGCTGCAGGACTGGCGCTGGCGCGCCAGCTGGAAGACGCAGGTGCTCAAGCCCCTGGCGGCGATCTTCGCCGGCGGGGCCTTCGGGCCGATCCTCGACGAGTGCCGCCGCATCCACCAGCAGGTGCTGCGCGGGCGCGTGTGGGTGGCCCTGCACATGCATGCCGGCGACGGCAACGTGCACACCAACATCCCGGTCAACAGCGACAACTACGCGATGCTGCAGACCGCCCACGAGGCGGTGGCCCGCATCATGAGGCTGGCCCGCTCTCTGGGCGGGGTGATCAGCGGCGAGCACGGCATCGGCATCACCAAGCTCGAGTTCCTCAGCGACGAGGAGATCGCCGGCTTCGCGGCCTACAAGGCGCGGATCGATCCCGAGGGCCGGTTCAACAAGGGCAAGCTGCTGCGCGCGCCGCGCGGCGCATCGGCCTCCGGCGACGACGTCCTTGCCAGCGACCTCAGCGCCGCCTACACGCCGAGCTTCGGCCTGATGGGGCACGAGTCGCTGATCATGCAGCAGAGCGACATCGGCCTGATCTCCGACAGCATCAAGGACTGCCTGCGCTGCGGCAAGTGCAAGCCGGTGTGCGCCACGCACGTGCCGCGGGCCAACCTGCTGTACAGCCCGCGCAACAAGATCCTGGCCACCTCGCTGCTGATCGAGGCCTTCCTGTACGAGGAGCAGACGCGCCGCGGCGTCAGCATCGCGCACTGGGAGGAGTTCGAGGACGTCGCCGACCACTGCACGGTCTGCCACAAGTGCGAGAGCCCCTGCCCGGTGAAGATCGACTTCGGCGACGTGTCGATGAACATGCGCAACCTGCTGCGCAAGATGGGGCAGAAGAGCTTCCGGCCGGGCAACGCCGCGGCGATGGCCTTCCTGAACGCGACCAGCCCGGAGACGATCAAGCTGATGCGCACCGCGATGGTCGACGTCGGCTTCAAGGCGCAGCGCGTGCTGCATGACCTGCTGAAGCCGGCGGCGAGGAAGCAGACCGCCGCGCCGCCTGCCACCCTGGGCACCGCCCCGATCAAGGAGCAGGTGGTCCACTTCATCAACAAGAAGATGCCCGGCGGGCTGCCGAAGAAGACCGCGCGCGCGCTGCTGGACATCGAGGACAAGGACTACGTCCCGATCATCCGCGACCCCCGGGCCACCACGTCCGAGACCGAGGCGGTGTTCTACTTCCCGGGTTGCGGGTCGGAGCGCCTGTTCAGCCAAGTCGGCCTGGCCACGCAGGCGATGCTGTGGCACGCCGGTGTGCAGACGGTGCTGCCGCCGGGCTACCTCTGCTGCGGCTACCCGCAGCGCGGCAGCGGCCAGTTCGACAAGGCCGACAAGCTGATCACCGACAACCGCGTGCTGTTCCACCGCGTGGCCAACACGCTGAACTACCTCGACATCCGGACGGTGGTCGTCAGCTGCGGCACCTGCTACGACCAGCTGCAGGGCTACCGCTTCGAGGAGATCTTCCCAGGCTGCCGGATCGTCGACATCCACGAGTACCTTCTCGAAAGGGGCATCCGGCTCGGCGCCCACGACGGCGCCGGCCAGGCAGGGTACCTGTACCACGACCCCTGCCACAGCCCGATGAAGCAGCAGGACCCGATGAAGACAGTCAAGGCCCTGGTCGGCCCCGCCGTGGTCAAGAGCGAACGCTGCTGCGGCGAGAGCGGCACGCTCGGCGTCACGCGCCCCGACATCAGCACGCAGGTCCGCTTCCGCAAGGAGATGGAGCTGCGCAAGGACGAGGCGGCGCTGCGCGCCGTCACCGGGCAGGCCGCCGGCCCGGTCAAGGTGCTGACCAGCTGCCCCAGCTGCCTGCAGGGCCTGAGCCGGTACCAGGACGACCTGACCAACGGGCTGCTGGAGGCCGACTACATCGTCGTCGAGATGGCGCGGCGCATTCTCGGGCCGACCTGGCTCGAGGACTACGTCGCGCGTGCGAACGCGGGTGGCATCGAGCGCGTGCTGGTCTGAGAAGTTTCACGGGTTCTCGGCGTTGTCCACGACAGTCGCGGACACCGGCGTCGAGCCCTTGGGCTCAGAAGGGCGGTAGCGCTCGCGTGCTGGGCCCGGCGGAGGTTGCGGCGGTACACTGACGATGCGTCGAACGCAGCAGTGACCGCAGCATGGCCAGCCCTTCTCCCGAAGCCCCGCAGCCGACGGCCGTCACGGTGCACCAGGCAAGCCGCGTGCTCGAGATCGGCTTCGACGACGGCAGCACCTTCCGCATCCCGTTCGAGCTGATGCGCGTGTACTCCCCCTCGGCCGAGGTCCAGGGGCACGGCCTGGGGCAGGAGGTGCTGCAGACCGGAAAGCGCGACGTGACGATCACCGACGTGGCCGCCGTCGGCCACTACGCGCTGCAGCCGCGCTTCTCCGACGGCCACGACACCGGCATCTTCTCCTGGGGCTACCTGTACCACCTCGGTTCCCGACAGGAGGAGTTGTGGCGCCGCTACGAGGAGCGCCTGCAACGGGCCGGCGCCGACCGCGACGCCCCGATGGCGGCGGCGCGCGGCGGGGCCTGCAGCCACCACTGAGCCAATCCCCATGGGCCAGACGCACTTCGGGTTCCAGGACGTCGACGAGGCCGAGAAGGCGCGTCGCGTCCGCGGCGTGTTCGACTCCGTCGCCTCGCGCTACGACCTGATGAACGACGTGCTCTCCTTCGGCATGCACCGGCTCTGGAAGGGTTATGCCGTCGCGGTGGCCGGCGTGCGCCCGGGGATGAGCGTGCTCGACATCGCCGGCGGCACCGGCGACCTCGCGCGCCGCTTCGCCGAGGCCGTGGGGGAGCGCGGGCGCGTTGTGCTCACCGACATCAACGAGACGATGTTGCGCACCGGGCGCGACCGGCTGCTGGACGACGGCGTCGCACTGCCGGCGGTGGCCTGCGACGCCGAGCGGCTGCCCTTCGCCGACGCCTCGTTCGACCTCGTCAGCGTCGCGTTCGGCCTGCGCAACATGACGCACAAGGAGGCCGCGCTGGCCGAGATGGCCCGCGTGCTGCGGACGGGCGGCCGGCTGCTCGTGCTCGAGTTCTCGCGTCCGGCCCCGCTGCTGCGACGGCCCTACGACTGGTACTCGTTCCACGTGATGCCGCGTCTGGGCGGCTGGATCGCCAGCGATGCCGACAGCTACCGCTACCTCGCGGAGAGCATCCGCATGCACCCCGACCAGGAGACGCTCAAGGCGATGATGCAGGGTTGCGGCTTCGCCCACGTCGACGTGCACAACCTGGCCGGCGGCATCGTCGCGCTGCACGTGGGGGTGCGATGCTGAACCGCCTGCGGCGGCGTGTCGCGCTGCGGCGCTCGCTGCGCCGGGCCGGCGGCCTCGGCGGCGACGTCGACGAGCTGTTGCGCCTGGCCCGGCTGAGCTTCGTTCAGCTGCAGGCCGCCTGGGACCGCGGCGACCTGCAGGTCCTGGGTGCGCTGACCACCGGGCCGCTGCTGGCCGACCTGCGCGACCAGCTCGCGCATCGCGGGCCAGGCCCGAACCGCACGGAGGTCGTCTCGCTGGAGGCCCGGCTGCTGGGCCTCGAGGAACTGCACGAGGCTTTCGTGGCGAGCGTCGAGTTCTCGGGCCTGATCCGGGAGCGGGTGGACGACGGCGCCGAGCCGTTCCGCGAGCTCTGGCTGCTGGCGAACGTGAAGTCCGCGGGCCGCGGCTGGCAGCTGGCGCAGGTGCAGAGCCTGTCCTGAAGGCGCGCCCGCTACACTCGCGCCGCGCGGACCCGTCCGGTCGCGGCGCGCCCGCCGCCATGTCCATCCGAACCCTCACCCGTCGCCCCGCCGCGACGCCGTTGGCGTTGCTGGCCCTGGCCTGCGCCGCATCGCTGGTCGCCGGCTGCGGCGACCGCAAGCAGGCCGCCGGCCAGGAGGTCGCGGCGCGCGTCGGCTCCGACGAAATCACCGCGGCGCAGGTCGACTTCCTGCTGCAGCAGCAGCGTGGCCTGCGGCCCGAGCAGGCCGACGCCGCGGGCCGCCAGATCCTCGATCGCCTGATCGACCAGCAGCTCGCGTTGCAGAAAGCCTCCGAGCTGAAGCTCGAGCGCGACCCGCGCGTCGCGCAGCAGCTCGAGGCCGCCCGGCGCGACATCCTGGCCCGCGCCTACCTCGACAAGGTCGGCGAGGGCGCGGCGCGGCCGACCGCCGACGAGATCCGAAGGTACTACGCGGACAAGCCTGCGCTGTTCGCCGAGCGGCGCATCTACAACCTGCAGGAGATCCTGGTCGAGGCGCGCAGCGACCAGCTCGACACGCTGCGCGAACGGCTGGTGGCGGCGCGCAACGCGGGCGAGTTCGCCGAGTACCTCAAGGCCAACGACTACCGTTTCGCCGTCAACCAGGCCGTGCGTACGGCCGAGCAGCTGCCCTTGCAGAGCCTGGACACGCTGGCGCGGATGCAGGACGGGCAGGCGGCGCTGCTTCCCGCTGCCAGCGGCGCCCAGGTCGTCGTGCTGCTGGGTTCGCGCATGCAGCCGGTCACGGAGGAGCAGGCGCGTCCGATGATCGAGCAGTTCCTGCTCAACGAGCGCCGCCGCAAGCTGCTCGAGGACGAGTTGCGCAGCCTGCGCGAGGCCGCCCGCATCGAGCGGCTGGGTCGCTTCGCGCCCGAGGCCGCGGCGGGCACGCCGGCCGCCCCGGCGTCGCGCTGAAGGCCTGGGCTGCGGCGCGCTCCGCTCAGCCGGCGTCGAAGACCTCCGCCTGCGCCAGCGGCGGCGCGGCTGCGTCCTTGGGCGCCAGCAGCGGCGCGGCCAGCCCCGCCGGCAACGGCCAGTCGATGCCGATCGCGGGGTCGTCCCAGCGGATCGAGCGCTCGCACTCGCGCACGTAGATATCGGTGGTCTTGTAGAGGAACTCGGTGTCGTCCTCGAGCGCGACGAAGCCGTGCGCGAAGCCCTCGGGGATCCAGAGCTGGCGCCGGTTGGCGGCGCTCAGCTCGGTGCCCACCCAGCGCCCGAACGAGGGCGAGCCGCGCCGGATGTCCACCGCGACGTCGAAGACGCGGCCGCGTGTGACCCGCACGAGCTTGCCCTGGGCGTGCGGCGGCAGCTGGTAGTGCAGGCCGCGCAGCACGCCGGCGCGGCTGCACGAGTGGTTGTCCTGCACGAAGGCGCGTGGGGCGGGCAGCCCGAGCCCGGCGAGCCCGGCGTCGAAGCGGGCCTGGTTCCAGCTCTCCATGAACCAGCCGCGGTCGTCGGCGAAGACGGCCGGCTCGACGAGGACGACGCCGGGGAGCGCGGTGGCGACGAGCCGCATCAGTAGGCCCGGTCGCGCAGCACCTGCAACAGGTAGCTGCCGTAGCCGTTCTTTGCCAGCGGCGCCGCGAGTCTTTCGAGCTGCGCGGCGTCGATCCAGCCGTTGCGGAACGCGATCTCCTCGGGGCAGGCCACCTTCAGGCCCTGGCGCTTCTCGAGCGTGGCGATGAACTGTCCGGCCTCGAGCAGGCTGTCGTGGGTGCCGGTGTCCAGCCACGCGTAGCCGCGGCCCATGATCTCGACCTGAAGCTCGCCCTGCTGCAGGTAGCGGGCGTTGACGTCGGTGATCTCGAGCTCGCCGCGCGCGCTCGGCCTCAGCGAGGCGGCGATGTCGCACACCTGCGCGTCGTAGAAGTACAGGCCGGTGACCGCGTAGTTGCTCCGCGGCGCGCGCGGCTTCTCCTCGATGCTGACCGCGCGCTGGCGCGCGTCGAACTCGACCACGCCGTAGCGCTCGGGGTCCTGCACGTGGTACGCGAACACCGTGGCACCTCCGGCGCGAGCCTGCGCGCGGCCGAGCAGCGGCTTCAGGTCGTGGCCGTGGAAGATGTTGTCGCCCAGCACCAGCGCGCTCGGGCGGCCGCCGACGAAGTCGCGCCCGAGCACGAAGGCCTGCGCCAGCCCGTCGGGGCTGGGCTGCACGCAGTACGAGAAGCTCATCCCCCAGCGGCTGCCGTCGCCCAGCAGCGCCTCGAAGCGGGGCGTGTCCTGCGGCGTGCTGATGACGAGAACCTCGCGCATGCCGGCCAGCATCAGCGTCGACAGCGGGTAGTAGATCATCGGCTTGTCGTACACCGGCAGCAGCTGCTTGCTGACGGCCAGCGTCGCCGGGTGCAGCCGCGTGCCGGAGCCGCCGGCCAGGATGATGCCTCTGCGTTGCATGGTCTGGTGTCCGTGGGTTCGGGTCGGTGTGCGCTCGGTCGCGGGCTCGGCAGGGGCGGACAGGATGCGGTGCCGCGCGCTCAGCGCGCGAACCACTCCGCCAGCACGCGGTCCACGCCCCGCTGCCAGGGCGGCAGCGCGAGCCCGAAGGCCGCGCGCAGCCGGCGCGTGTCCAGGCGCGAGTTCCGCGGCCGCGCCGCCGGCGTCGGATAGCTCGAGGTCGGGATCGGGCGGATCGCCTGTGGCGCCACCTTCACGGGCCGGCCGGCCGCGCGCGCGGCCTCGATCACGTGGCACGCGTAGCCGAACCATGACGTCTCGCCGGCCGCGCTGCAGTGGTACAGACCCGCCAGGGCGGGCTCGGCCCGCAACCGCAGCAGCGCGTGTGCCGTCACGTCGGCCAGCAGTTCGGCCCCGGTCGGGGCGCCGACCTGGTCGTCGATGACGTCGAGCACCTCGCGCTCGGCTGCCAGCCGCAGCATGGTGCGCGCGAAGTTGCCGCCGCGCGCCGCGTAGACCCAGCTCGTGCGCAGGATCAGGTGCGGGCAGCCGCTGCCGCGGATCGCCTGCTCGCCCTCGAGCTTGGTGCGGCCGTAGACCGAAAGCGGTGCGGTCGGTGCGTCCTCGTCACGGGGCTCGCTGCCGCTGCCGTCGAACACGTAGTCGGTGGAATAGTGCACGAGCAGCGCCCCGCGCGCGGCCGCCTCGGCGGCGAGCACGGAAGGCGCTTCGGCGTTGATCGCGCGGGCGAGCGCCGGCTCGGCCTCGGCGCGGTCGACTGCCGTGTGGGCGGCGGCGTTGACGACGACGGCGGGCGCAGCGCGCGCCACCAAGCCGCGCAGTGAGGCCGGCTCGGCGAAGTCGGCCCGGAGGTCGCCGGGCGAGTCGAGGTCGCAGGCGAGCACCTCGCCCAGCGGCGCCAGCGCGCGCTGCAGTTCCCAGCCGACCTGGCCGTTGCTGCCCAGCAGCAGGATGCGCACCGCGGGACCCCTCAACGCCGGCCGTAGTTGGCGGCCACCCAGTCGCGGTAGCCGCCGCTCTGCACCTCGGCCACCCAGTCGGCGTGGTCGAGATACCAGCGCACCGTCCGGCGGATGCCGGTCTCGAAGGTCTCGGCCGGCCGCCAGCCGAGCTCGCGCTCGATCTTGCGGGCGTCGATCGCATAGCGGCGGTCGTGGCCGGGCCGGTCCTTCACGTGCGTGACGAGCCTCGCGTACGGGCCGGCCGGGCTCGGGCGCAGTTCGTCGAGCAGCGAGCAGATCGCCGTGACGATCTCGATGTTGGGCTTCTCGTTCCAGCCGCCGACGTTGTAGGTCTGGCCGACGCGGCCGCGGGCCAGCACAGCGCGGATCGCGCTGCAGTGGTCGCCGACGTACAGCCAGTCGCGGACCTGCATGCCGTCGCCGTACACCGGCAGCGGCTTGCCCGCGAGCGCGTTGACGATCATCAGCGGGATCAGCTTCTCCGGGAAGTGGTACGGCCCGTAGTTGTTGCTGCAGTTCGTGGTCAGCACCGGCAGCCCGTAGGTGTGGTGCCACGCGCGCACCAGGTGGTCGCTGGCGGCCTTGCTGGCCGAGTAGGGGCTGTTGGGCTCGTAGGGGTGGTTCTCGGTGAAGGCGGGCGCGCCGGGCGCGAGGCTGCCGTAGACCTCGTCGGTGCTGACGTGCAGGAAGCGGAACGCGGCCCGCTCTTCGCCCTCCAGCGCGCTCCAGTGAGCGCGCGCGGCCTCCAGCAGCGCGAAGGTGCCCTCGACGTTGGTCTTGATGAACGCGCCGGGCCCGAGGATGCTGCGGTCGACGTGGCTCTCGGCGGCGAAGTGCACGATCGCGCGCGGCCGGTGCCCTGCGAGCAACTGCCCGACCAGCGCGCGGTCGCCGATGTCGCCATGCACGAACACGTGCCGTGCGTCGCCTTGCAGCGTGGCCAGGTTGCTCAGGTTGCCCGCGTAGGTGAGGGCATCGAGGTTGACGACGGTCTCGCCGCCCGTGGCCGGGTCGGCCAGCCAGTCGAGCACGAAGTTGCTGCCGATGAAGCCGGCGCCGCCGGTGACCAGGATGCTCATCGATGGGATCCGCGCGGCCGCGTCCTACTTCGGCACGCGGCCGTACGTGTCCTCGAAGCGGACGATGTCGTCCTCGCCGAGGTAGCTGCCCGACTGCACCTCGATGATCTCGAGGGGCACCTTGCCGGGGTTGGCGAGCCGGTGCACCTGGCCGAGCGGGATGTAGGTGCTCTGGTTCTCGGTGAGCATGACGATCTTGTCGCCGTTGGTGACCTCGGCCGTGCCGCTGACGACGACCCAGTGCTCGGCGCGGTGGTGGTGCATCTGCAGGCTCAGGCTCGCACCGGGCTTGACCATGATGCGCTTGACCTGGAAGCGCGCCCCGGCGTCGATGCTGTCGTACCAGCCCCAGGGCCGGTGCACCTTGCGGTGCAGGGCCTGTTCGCCGCGCTGCTCGGCGCCCAGCTGGGCGACGATCTTCTTGACGTCCTGGCTCTTCTCGCGGCTGGCCACCAGCACGGCGTCCGGCGTCTCGACCACCACCACGTCGTCGAGACCCACCGCCCCGACCAACCGGCTGGTGGCGTGCACCAGCGTGTTTTGGCTGTCCTTGATGATCACATCGCCGGCGGCCGCATTGCCGTGCGCGTCCTTGGGGGCCACCTGCCAGACTGCTTCCCAGGCGCCGAGGTCGTTCCAGCCGGCGTCCAGTTCCTGCATGCGGATGTCCAGCACGCCAGGGCACTTCTCCATGACGGCGTAGTCGATCGACTCCGCCGGCACCGCCATGAACTCGGCCCGGCCGGGGCGCACGAACACCGAATCGGTGCTGCGCGCGGCCCAGGCCGCCTCGCACGACGCCGCGATGTCCGGGCGGAACCGCTGCAGGGCCGCCACCCAGGCCGAGGCGCGCAGCACGAAGATGCTGGCGTTCCAGTAGTAGCCGCCTTGCGCGAGGTAGCGCTGAGCGGTGACCAGGTCGGGTTTCTCGACGAACTGCGCCACGGTCTGCCAGGGGGTGGCACCGGCGGCCCGGATGTAGCCGTAGCCGGTCTCCGGGCGGTCCGGGGTGATGCCCAGGATGACGATGGCGCCGCCGGCCGCCTGCTCGACCGCGCGGCGCATCGCGGCGGTGAAGGCGGCCTCGTCGGCAATCGTCTGGTCGGCCGCGGTGACGGCGAGCACCGGGTCGGCGTCCGGGCCGTGCGCGGCGCGTGCCGCCTGCAGGGCCTGCAGGGCCGCCAGCATCATCGCCGGCGCTGTGTTGCGCCCGGCCGGCTCGAGCAGCACGGCGCCTGGCTCGACCCGGGCGTCGCGTAGCTGGTCCAGCACCATGAATCGGTGCTCCTCGTTGCCCACCACCAGGGGTGGCAGCGCCTCCTGGTCCGGCGTGGCCAGCCCGGCCAGGCGCGACACCGCCTGCTGGAACAGGCTGGTGGTGCCCGACAGCACAAGGAACTGCTTGGGGAAGCCGGCGCGGGACAGCGGCCACAGCCGGGTGCCGGAGCCGCCGGCCATCACCACCGGCTGCACGAGGAGCTTCATGTGTCGAATCCCTTCGGGTTCAGAGACTGCCAGCGCCAGCTGTCGGCGCACATGCGTTGCAGGTCGTGGCGTGCGCGCCAGCCGAGCAGCTGCTGTGCGCGCGACGGGTCGGCCCAGCAGGCGGCGACGTCGCCAGGCCGCCGCGGCACCACCTCGTAGGGCACCGCGCAGCCGCTGGCCGCCTCGTAGGCGCGCACGACCTCCAGCACGCTGGCGCCGCGGCCGGTGCCAAGGTTGACCGTGAACGAGCCCGGCGCGTCGAACAGCCGCCGCAGCGCGGCCACGTGGCCCTCGGCCAGGTCCTCGACGTGGATGTAGTCGCGCACGCCGGTGCCGTCGGGCGTGGGGTAGTCGTTGCCGAACACCGCCAGGCGCTCGCGGCGACCGATCGCGACCTGCGCCACATAGGGCATCAGATTGTTCGGCGTGCCTCGCGGGTCCTCGCCGATGCGGCCGCTCGCGTGCGCGCCCACCGGGTTGAAGTAGCGCAGCACCGCGGTCTGCCAGCCCGCGTCGGCGGCGCCGAGGTCGCGCAGGATCTGCTCGCCCATCAGCTTGGTGTGGCCGTAGGGGTTGGTGGCGCCGAGCGGGGCGTCCTCGGTGATCGGCAGCCGCTCGGGCTGGCCGTAGACGGTGGCGCTGGAGCTGAACACGAACCGCCGGCAGCCGTGCTCCCGCATCGCGCGGCAGGTGGCCAGCAGGCCGCCGAGGTTGTTGGCGTAGTACTCGAGCGGCTGCTCTGTCGACTCGCCGACCGCCTTGCGGGCCGCGAAGTGCACCGCGGCATCGATGCGGCCGCGCCCGAAAAGGCCCCGCAACGCGGCGCCGTCGCAGACGTCGAGTTCTTGGAACTCGAGGCGCTGCCTGGCGAGCTCGGCCAGCCGGTCCAGCACCTGCGGCGAGCTGTTGGAGAAGTCGTCGACGCCGACGACGTCATAGCCGGCTGCCAGGAGGGCGAGCCAGGTGTGCGAGGCGATGTAGCCGGCGGCGCCGGTGAGCAGGACCTTTGGCATCGGGGGAGGGCGGGGCAGGCCAGGGGTAAGCGGGCGCGACCTCCGCTGCGCTCCCAATTGTCGCCCGGGGCGGCAGGGCTCTCGTCAGCGGGGCGCTGCCTACAATCGCATCATGCTGCAGAACCTGCCCGGCCTGCTCGCTCCCCCGGTGCTCGAGCGTGTGACATTGGCCCTGAACCACGTGCTGGCTGCCGAGCCGGCGGCGACGGCGCGACTGCAGCCGCATGCCGGGCGCGGCGTGGCCATCGAGCTCGACGGCTGGCCGCCGCTGCTGCCCCGGGTGCCCACGCTGGTGTGGCGCATCACGCCGGCCGGACTGCTGGACTGGGGCGGCCTCGCCCCGGAGGGCGGCGCCGAGCTGCAGGTGCACGTGGATGCGTCGAACCCGGCGCTGATGCTCGCCCGCGCCATCGGCGGCGAACGGCCGTCGGTGCACATCGAGGGTGACGCCCAGCTGGCCGCCGATGTCGGCTGGCTGCTGCAGAACCTGCGCTGGGACATCGCGGGCGACCTGGAGCGCGTGCTGCCGCGGCCGGTGGCGCACCAGCTGGTGCAGGTCGGCAGCGCGCTGGCCGGTGCCTGGCGTGCCGCGCTCGGCGCCGCCTCGCCGCTGATCGAGCGCTTCGGTGGCGGCGGGCGCGGCGGCCGCGGCGGCTGATGCGGCACTTCGGGCGGCTGGCCTTCATCGTCGTCACCGTCCTGCGCTTCGGCCTGGACGAGCTCGCGCTGTCGGCGTTCCGCCAGCGCTGGGTGCGCGCGCTGGTGTGGGTGGCCACGATCGGGCGCCGGCTCGACGCCCCGCGCGGCGAGCGGCTGCGCCAGGGCCTGGAGCGGCTGGGGCCGATCTTCGTCAAGTTCGGGCAGCTGCTGTCGACGCGGCCCGACCTGGTGCCTGCCGACATCACCGCCGAGCTGGCGCGCCTGCAGGACCGCGTGCCGCCGTTCCCGGCCGCGCAGTCGCGCGCGCTGGTCGAGCGCGCCTTCGGGCGACCGATCGGCGAGGTGTTCGAGCAGTTCGACGCCGAGCCGGTGGCCAGCGCCTCGATCGCGCAGGTGCACTTCGCCCGGCTGCACGGCGGGCGCGAGGTGGCCGTCAAGGTGCTGCGGCCCGGCATGGCCAACGTCATCGAGGGCGACCTCGCGCTGCTGCACACGCTGGCGGCCTGGGCCGAGCGGCTGTCCTCCGACGGCCGCCGGCTGCGCCTGCGCGAGGTGGTGGCCGAGTTCGACGGCTACCTGCACGACGAGCTCGACCTGGTGCGCGAGGCGGCCAACGGCGCGCAGCTGCGGCGCAACATGGAGGACCTCGGCCTGGTGCTGATCCCGGAGATGTTCTGGGACCTGTGCACGCCCGGCGTCATCGTGATGGAGCGGATGAAGGGCGTGCCGATCGCGCAGATCGAGCGCATCCGCGAGGCCGGGGTCGACATCAAGCAGCTGGCGCGTGACGGCGTCACCGTGTTCTTCACCCAGGTGTTCCGCGACGGTTTCTTCCACGCCGACATGCACCCGGGCAACATCCAGGTCAGCGTCGACCCGGCCACCTTCGGCCGCTACATAGCGCTCGACTTCGGCATCGTCGGCGCGCTGACCGAGAGCGACAAGCAGTACCTCGCGTACAACATGCTCGCCTTCTTCCACCGCGACTACAAGCGCGTGGCCGAGCTTCACGTCGAGAGCGGATGGGTGCCCCCGGACACCCGCGTCGAGGCCCTGGAGGGGGCGGTGCGCGCCGTCTGCGAGCCGCACTTCGACCGGCCGCTGAAGGACATCTCGCTGGGCCAGGTGCTGATGCGCCTGTTCCAGGCCTCGCGCCGCTTCAACGTGCGGATCCAGCCCCAGCTCGTGCTGCTGCAGAAGACCCTGCTCAACATCGAGGGCCTGGGCCGCCAGCTCGACCCCGACCTCGACCTGTGGAGCACCGGCAAGCCCTTCCTCGAGCGCTGGATGGACGAGCAGGTGGGCTGGCGCGGCTTCGTGAAGGCGCTCCGGCACGAGGCGCCGCGCTACGCGCAGCTGCTGCCCGAGCTGCCGCGGCTCGTGCATCGCGCGCTGCAGCCACGCCCTGCGGCCGGCGAATCGCCGGCGCTGCTGGCCGCGCTGCTTCGCGAGCAGCGTCGCACGAGCCGCCTGCTGGCGGCGGTGCTGTGGATCGGCCTGGGCTTCGTGATCGGGCTGCTGGTGGCGCGGCTGTTCCTGCGGCTGCCGCCGTAGGTGGCGCGGGGTGCGCCGCCTGCCGACTGCGCTCGGACGGCGGCCGCGCGCTAGAATGGCCGGTTTCGCATCAACGGGTGCGCGTCATGCCGATCTACGCCTACCGCTGCTCGACCTGCGGCCATGCCAAGGATGTGCTGCAGAAGGTGTCCGACCCGCTGCTGAGCACCTGCCCCGCCTGCGGGGCCGAGACGTTTTCCAAGCAGGTCACGGCCGCCGGCTTCCAGCTCAAGGGCTCGGGCTGGTACGTCACCGACTTCCGCAACGGCAGCGCCGGCAGCGCGGCCAAGGGCGATGCCTCGCAGGACGAGCCGGCAAAGGCCGCCGCCGACGGCCCGAAGGCCGAGGGCGCCAAGGCGGATGCCTCCAAGCCCGCGTCGGCCGCCGCGCCCGCCGCCGGTCCGGCCGCTGCGCCCGCGCCGGCACCCGCCCCCGCCGCACCGCAGGGCTGACAGGCGCCGGCCGATCGTGAAGAAGTACGTCGTCGCCGGCCTGCTCGTGTGGTTGCCGCTGGCGATCACGGTGTGGGTGCTGTCCTGGCTGCTCGGAGCCTTCGACGGCCTGTTCGGGGCGCTGCTGTCGCTGGGACAGGCCGTGCTGCCGGCGTCCTGGATGTCGACGCTCGAGCGCCTCAAGCACGTGCCCGGACTGAGCGTGATCGTGCTCGGTGCACTGCTGCTGGTGACCGGCGTGTTCGCTGCCAACATCTTCGGGCAGTGGTGGGTGCGGCAGTGGGAGCGGGCGATCGGGCGCATCCCGATCGTCAAGAGCATCTACTACTCGGTCAAGCAGGTCTCCGACACGCTCTTCTCGAGCAACGGCAACGCCTTCCGCGAGGCCGTGCTGGTGCAGTACCCGCGGACCGGCTCCTGGACCATCGCCTTCGTCACCGGCCGTCCCGGCGGCGAGGTTGCCACGCGGCTGCCCGGCGAGTACCTGAGCGTGTACGTGCCTACCACGCCGAACCCGACCTCCGGCTTCTTCCTGATGATGCCGCGCGCCGACGTGATCGAGCTCCGGATGAGCGTCGACGAGGCGTTGAAGTACGTCATCTCGATGGGCGTCGTCGCTCCGGGCGCGGCCGCGCCTGTGCTGCCGGCCGCCGCCCGAAACTGACGGGGCGCGGCCGGCCCGGCAGCCGGCGCGCCCGAGGGCCCTCGAGACGGCCCGCCCAGCGCCGCGACGGCACCGACGACCCCCGATCCCCGCTGCACCAAGCGACCCGAATCCGAGCGAGAAACCGATGAGAACCACCTACTGCGGCCTAGTCAGCGAAGCGCTGCTGGGTGAGGACGTCACGTTGATGGGCTGGGCCCACCGCCGCCGGGACCACGGCGGCGTCATCTTCGTCGACCTGCGCGACCGCGAGGGCCTAGTGCAGGTGGTGTGCGACCCCGACCGGCCCGAGATGTTCGCCGCCGCCGAGGGCGTGCGCAACGAGTTCTGCCTCAAGGTGACCGGCCGGGTGCGGCCGCGCCCGCCGGGCACCGAGAACGCCAACCTGACGAGCGGGCGGGTGGAGGTGCTCGCGCACACGCTCGAGGTGCTGAACCCAAGCGTGACGCCGCCGTTCCAGCTCGACGACGAGAACCTCAGCGAGACGGTGCGCCTGACGCACCGTGTGCTCGACCTGCGGCGCCCGCAGATGCAGCGCAACCTGCGACTGCGCTACCGGGTGGCCATCGAGGTGCGCAAGTTCCTCGACGAGCAGGGCTTCATCGACATCGAGACGCCGATGCTGACGAAGAGCACGCCGGAGGGCGCGCGCGACTACCTGGTGCCCAGCCGCGTTCACGACGGCATGTTCTTCGCGCTGCCGCAGAGCCCGCAGCTGTTCAAGCAGCTGCTGATGGTGGCCGGCTTCGACCGCTACTACCAGATCACGAAGTGCTTCCGCGACGAGGACCTGCGGGCCGATCGCCAGCCCGAGTTCACGCAGATCGACATCGAGACCAGCTTCCTCACCGAGCAGGAGATCCGCGCCGTCACCGAGGCCATGGTGCGCACGGTGTTCCGGCGCACGCTGGGCGTCGAGCTGCCGCCGTACCTCGAGATGAGCTACGGCGAGGCGATGCACCGGTACGGCAGCGACAAGCCCGACCTGCGCGTCAAGCTCGAGTTCACCGACCTGACCGACGTGATGAAGGACGTCGACTTCAAGGTCTTCTCGGGCCCGGCCACCACGCCGGGCGGCCGTGTCGTGGCGCTGCGCGTGCCCGGCGGCGGCGAGATGAGCCGGGGCGAGATCGACGCCTACACGGAGTTCGTCAAGATCTACGGTGCCAAGGGCCTGGCGTGGATCAAGGTCAACGACGCCGGCAAGGGCCGCGAAGGGCTGCAGAGCCCGATCGTCAAGAACCTGCACGACGGCGCGATCGCGCAGCTGCTGGCCCGCACCGGTTGCCGCAACGGCGACATCCTGTTCTTCGGCGCCGACCGCGCCAAGGTCGTCAACGACGCGATCGGCGCGCTGCGCGTGAAGATCGGCCACAGCGAGTTCGGGCGCGGCCACGGCCTGTTCGAGGACCGCTGGGCGCCGCTGTGGGTGGTGGACTTCCCGATGTTCGAGTTCGACGAGGAGGCGCGGCGCTGGAACGCCGTCCACCACCCGTTCACCGCGCCGAAGGACGGGCACGAGGACTGGATGACCACCGACCCGGGCCGCTGCCTGGCCAAGGCCTACGACATGGTGCTCAACGGCTGGGAGATCGGCGGTGGCTCGGTGCGGATCCACCGCGCCGACGTGCAGGCCAAGGTGTTCGAGGCGCTGGCGATCACGCCCGAGCAGCAGCGGGTCAAGTTCGGCTTCCTGCTCGACGCGCTGCAGTACGGCGCTCCGCCGCATGGCGGCCTGGCCTTCGGGCTGGACCGCATCGCCACGCTGATGACCGGCGCCGACAGCATCCGCGACGTGATCGCGTTCCCGAAGACGCAGCGCGCGCAGTGCCTGCTGACCGGCGCGCCGAGCGCCGTCGATGAAGGCCAGCTGCGCGAGCTGCACATCCGGCTGCGCAACCCCAGGCCGTGAGTCCGCTGCCGGCCGTGCGCGCGCGCCTGTGCCCGGGCTCGCCGCCCGCAGCCGGGCCGCCGGGCCGCGGGGCGGCACTTCGGCAGCACCGCGCCCCACGTCGGCCGGTCGCCGACCGCGCCACGGCGCGGTGTACGGAGCGGGCCGGTGGCTGAGCCTGTGCGCGGCCACAAGATCCCCGAGTCGGTGCTGGTGGTCATCCACACGCCGGCCCTCGAGGTGCTGCTGATCGAGCGCGCCGACCGGCCCGGCTACTGGCAGAGCGTGACCGGCTCGCTCGACGCGCCGGACGAGCCGCTGGAGCAGACCTGCCGCCGCGAGGTGCACGAGGAGACGGGCATCGATGCCGCAGCCGGCACGCTGCGCGACTGGGGCCTGGCCAACGTCTACGAGATCTATCCGGTCTGGCGCCACCGCTACGCGCCGGGCGTCACGCACAACACCGAGCACGTCTTCGGCCTGACGCTGCCCGCACGCCTGCCGGTGACGCTGAACCCCCGCGAGCACCTGGCGCATGCCTGGCTGCCCTGGCGCGAGGCGGCGGAGCGCTGCTTCTCCCCCAGCAACGCCGAGGCCATCCTGCAGCTGCCGCGTTTTGCGGCACCATCCGCACAACGCTCCCAGCCTGGGCGATGAGCCGCCTGCACCCTCTGCAGTCCAGCCTGCTGCCCCCGCACGCGGGAGGCGGTCGGTTGCGGGTGGCCACCTACAACATCCACAAGGGCGTGCGCGGTGTCGGTCCGGGCAAGAGGCTCGAGATCCACAACCTGGTCCCGGCCATCGAGTCCTTCGACGCCGACCTGGTGTTCCTCCAGGAGGTGCGCCTGTACCACACGCGCGAGGCGCGGCGCTTCCAGCGCACCTCGTTCGGCTGGCCGGTGGAGGGGCAGGCGGACTTCCTGGCGCCCCAGGGATTCGAGGCGGCCTACCGCACCAATGCCGTCACGCGCCACGGCGAGCACGGCAACGCGCTGCTGTCGCGCTGGCCGATCGGCGATGTCCTCCACCACGATGTCAGCGACCACCGCTTCGAGCAGCGAGGCCTGCTGCACGTGCCGGTGCGCTGGCAAGGGCTGCCGGTGCACGCCATCGTCGTGCACTTCGGTCTGGTGCACGCGAGCCGGGTGCGCCAGGTGCAGCGGCTCGCGGACTTCATCGCGCGCGAGGTTCCGCGCGGCGAGCGGCTGGTCGTCGCGGGCGATTTCAACGACTGGAACGAGAAGCTCGACGAGCCGATGGCCGAGCTCGGCCTGGTGCGGGCCGCCGACCCGGCCACCGCCCGCAGCCGCAGCGCCACCTTCCCGTCGATCGCGCCGGTGTTCGCGCTGGACCGCTTCTACCTCCGTGGCCTGGCGTGCCAGACCACGATGGTGCCGCGCGGAACGACCTGGGCGCGGATGAGCGATCACCTGCCGCTGGTGGCCGAGCTGGTGGCTGCCTGAAGACGGCCGGGTGACCCGTGCGAGACCCGGTCGAGCCGTCGAGCCTTCCCGTAGGGCGGGAGCCTGACGCGACCGCGGCAGGCCGCCAAGGTGGCGGCCGCTGCCGCCGCGCGTCGCGGCTGATCGTCCCCTGCAGCCACGTGCCGTGGCAGCAGCGCCCCTGAGACAGCGATCCTGCCGGCGATGGCGGCCCTCGACCTCGACAAGCTGCTCTACTGGACCGGCGTGCCCGCGCCGCACTTCGTCGGCGGCAACCGCGTGCGGCTGCTGCAGGGAGGCGATGCTCTGTTCCCGAGCATGCTCGCGGCGATCGAGGGCGCGGCCCGCGAGGTCTGGCTGGCCACCTACATCTTCCACGACGACCCGGGCGCCGTCGCGATCATGCGGGCGCTGGCCGCCGCCGCGCGGCGTGGCGTGGCCGTGCACGTGGTCGTCGACGGCTTCGGCAGCAAGGCCACGCTGTCCAGGCTGCGCGCCGAGCTGCTGCCGGCCGGCGTGCGGCTCGAGGTGTTCCGTCCAATCGAACGCTGGTATGCCGTGCTGCAGCCGGGGCAGATGCGGCGGCTGCACCAGAAGCTGTGCGTGTGCGACGCGGGGTCCGGCGGAAGCACGCAGGACGGCCCGGACTTCGTCGCCTTCGTCGGCGGCATCAACGTCATCGACGACCGGCTCGACCTGCGCCATGGCTGGGGCGAGGAGCCGCGGCTGGACTTCGCGGTCGAGCTGCGCGGCCCGCTGGCCGGATCGGTGCATGCAGCCACCCGGGCGATGTGGGTGCGCTCGCACCTTTGGCAGGGCTGGCGCGACGAGGTGCGGCAGGTGGTGGGCAGCGCTGCCCCGCTCGCGCAGACGCGCTCCTTCATCCGCCGCCTGCGCGGCGTGTCCGAGGGCGTGACGGCCGGCGAGGCCGCGCCGGTGCGCGCGGCACTGGTCGTGCGCGACAACCTGCGCCAGCGCCGCAGCATCGAGCGCAGCTACGTCGAGGCCATCAAGGCTGCGCACAGCACGGTGGACATCGCCGTGCCCTACTTCTATCCCGGCCAGCGCTTCCGCCGTGCGCTGCGCCGCGCGGCGCGGCGCGGCGTGCGGGTGCGCCTGCTGCTGCAGGGCAAGGTCGACTACCGGATCGCCGCGCTGGCCGCGCGCGCGCTGTACGACGAGCTGCGCGCCAACGGCGTGCGCATCTACGAGTACACGCCGGCCTACCTGCACGCCAAGGTGGCGGTCGTCGACGGGCGCTGGTCCACCGTGGGCAGCAGCAACATCGACCCGATGTCGCTGCTGCTGAACCTGGAGGCCAACGTCGTCGTCGACGACGAGGGTTTCGCGGGCGACCTGCTGGCTGCCTTCGAGGCGGCATTCGCCGCCTCGGCCGAGGTGGCAGGCGCGCCCACACGCGCCGGCTGGCGCGGCTGGCTGCGGCGCACGGCGGTGGCGTGGATGGCCAATGCCTACCTGCGCGTGGCAGGCATCACCGGGCGTTACTGAAGGTCGCCGCGCCGGGAGCCGGCGAGCGTCCCGTCGCGCCCGGTCTCAGGCTTCGCCTGGGCCGGCGCGGACGCCGCGGCGCAGCCAGCGCGACTCCCACTCGTCGAGGTACGAGTAGATCACCGGCACCACGACCAGGGTCAGCAGCGTCGACGTGATGACCCCGCCGATGATGGCCCGCCCCATCGGCGACTGCTGCTCCGCTCCCTCGCCCAGGCCGAGCGCCAGCGGCAGCATGCCGAAGATCATGGCCGCGGTGGTCATCAGGATCGGACGCAGGCGCACCTGCCCGGCCGCCAGCAGCGCCTCGGTGCGCGCCATGCCCTGCCGCTGACCCTGGTTGGCGAAGTCCACGAGCAGGATCGCGTTCTTCGTCACCAGGCCCATCAGGAACACGATGCCGATCATCGAGTAGATGTTCTGCGTCGTGCCCGTCAGCAGCAGCGCCAGCATCGCGCCGACCACGGCCAGCGGGAGCGACACCATGATCGCCAGCGGCTGGATGAAGCTGCCGAACTGCGACGCCAGCACGATGTAGATGAAGACCACGGCCAGTCCGAGCGCGCCCAGGATGGCCCCGAACACCTCCTGCTGCTCGCGGATCTGCCCGCCGACGTCGAAGCGCAGCCCGGGTGGCAGCGGGTAGGCCTCGACCACGGCCTGCACCTCCTTGCCGACGTCGCCCGAGGGCCGCCCCTGCACCTGGGCGAACAGCGCCACGCGGCGCGTCAGGTCCTGGCGGCGGATGTTCTGCGGGTTGTAGGAGGGCTCGACCGTGGCGATCGAGCGCACCGGCACGACCTCGGGCGAGCCGTCGGGCAACGTGCGGCCCGTGGCGATCTTCAGCGCCGCGATGTCTTCCGCGGTGACGCGCTCGCCGCGCGGGAGCTGCGTGACCACCTCGTAGTTCTGGCCGTCCGGGGCCAGCCAGTAGCCCGAGGGTTCGCCGCCGACCAGCGCGCGCAACGTCGCGCCCAGCCGCGCGTGCGTGATGCCGGACTCGGCGGCCAGCTCGGGCTTCAGGCGCACCGACAGCGCCGGCGTGCCTTCCTTGACGGAGATCTCGATGTCGGTGACGCCCTGCACCGCGGCCAGCCGCGACTTCAGGTCCGTCATCACGCGGTTCATCTGGGCGTCGTCGTTGCCCAGCAGCGCGACGTAGATCGGGCCGCCGAATCCCACCGACAGCTCGACCCCGGGGATGCGGGCCACGCGCGTGCGGATGGCCTCCTCGAGCTGCTGCTGAGTGCGTGCGCGCTGCTGTGGCGGCACGAGCTGCAGGTTCAGCCGCGCGACATTGCTGCCCTCGCCGCCGCCGACGACCGTGTCCACCAACCGGATCTCCCGGAACTCGCGCAGCGCCTCCTCGACGCGGCGCACGCGCTCGTCGGCGTGCGGCAGGCTCGAGCCGACCGGCATCGTCAGCTGCAGTGATGTGTAGCTCTGGTCGACGCTGGGCATCAGCTCGGTGCCGATCACCGCGGCGATCGGCAGGCTGGCGGCGAAGCTGGCCAGCGCCAGCAGCAGCGTGACCCCGCGCGTGCTCAGCCGCCACAGCACGCGGCGGCCCGACAGCGCCCAGCCGAGCAGCGCGCCATACCAGGCGTGCCAGCGCCCGACCCAGCCGTCGAAGACCCCCAGCACGCGGCCTACCAAGGGCACGGTCCGGGCCCCGCCCGGTGGATCCTTCCACACCGACGACAGCATCGGGTCGAGCGTGAAGCTGACGAACAGCGACACCAGCACCGCCACCGCCACCGTGACGCCGAAGGCGTGGAAGTAGCGGCCGACCATGCCCTCCATGAAGGCGATCGGCACGAACACCGCCACCACCGAGAACGTGGTGGCCAGTACCGCCAGGCCGATCTCCTCGGTGCCCTCGCGGGCTGCGCGCAGGTGGTCCTTCCCCATCTGCAGGTGGCGCACGATGTTCTCGCGCACGACGATGGCATCGTCGATCAGCAGCCCGATGCACAGCGACAGCGCCATCAGCGTCATGTAGTTGAGCGTGAAGCCCAGCGCGTGCAGCGCGATGAAGGTCGAGATCACCGCGATCGGCAGCGTCAGCCCGGTGATCACCGTGCTGCGCCAGCTGCCGAGGAACAGGAACACGATCAGCACCGTCAGCGCGGCGCCCTCGAAGATCGTGCGCTTGACGTTGGCCACCGTGCGCTCGACGAAGTCGGCGGAGGTCCACGTCATCTCCAGCCGCGCGGCCGCCGGCAGCTGCGGCGTCAGGTCGGCGGCGGCCTGCCGCAGCGCGCGCCCGACCTCGATCAGGTTGGCGTCCTGCGTCTTGTAGACCCAGAAGCCGACCGCCGGCCTGCCGTCGACGCGGGAGATCGAGTCGCGCTCGCGCTCGGTGTCCAGCACGCGCGCCACCTGCGACAGGTACACCGGAGTGCCGGCCTTGTGCGCGACGATGATCCGTCCGAAGTCCTCCGGCGCGGCGATGCGGCCGTCGACGCGGACGATCGCGTCCGATGACGCCGAGCTCAGCGTGCCCACCGGCACGCTGACGTTGGCGCCGCGCAGCGCCTGCACGACCTGCTCGACGGTCAGGCCGTAGGCGGCCAGCCGGGCCGGCTCGACCTGGACCCGGATCTGGCGGCCGACCGTGCCGCCGACATCGACGCGGCCGACGCCGGAGACGCGCTCGAAGGCCTTCTGCACCACCTGCTCGGCCAGCAGCGTGAGCTGCAGCGGCGACAGCGCCGGGCCGGTCAGCGCGAACGAGGCCACCGGCTCCTCGTTCTCGCCGCCCGAGCGCTGCACGACCGGGTCGCGGGCATCGCGCGGGAAGCCGGCGCGGATCTGGGCCAGCTTGTCGCGCGTCTCCTGCATCGCGCGCGTCGCATCGACGTCGAGCCGGAACTCGATCCAGGTCAGCGACCGGCCCTCCTCGGACCGGCTGAGGATGCGCTTGACGCCGGCCACCGTGTTGACGGCGTTCTCGACCGGCTTGGTGACGTCGTTCTCGACCTGCTCGGGGGACGCACCCGGGTAGCCGACCCAGACCTGCACGGTGGGCATCTGCACGTCGGGCATCGACTCCACGCGCAGCCGCTGGTACGACAGCAGCCCGAGCACGACGAGTGCCACCATCACCATCGTCGCGAAGACGGGGTGCCCGATCGAGACGCGGGTCATCCACATGCGGGCCTCGCGCTCAGTGGCCGGCTGCCGCACCCGCCCGGCTCGCGCCGGGCCCCGCACCGGACGCGGCGCGCGCCGGCCCGCCGGCCGTGCCCTGGACGACGAGCGCCGGCTGGCCGTCGCGCAGCCCGTCGAACCGGCTCGCCAGCACCCGGTCGGAGGCCGCCAGCCCGCCGGCGACCTGCACCAGCTGCGCGCGCTCGTCGCGGCG
>Ga0209985_10000734_pt1 | contig 34631 bp, 26 predicted proteins | sample NOAtaG_FD_187305 | JGI IMG/M metagenome (GOLD analysis project Ga0209985, IMG submission 187305) | Freshwater lake microbial communities from Lake Erie, under a cyanobacterial bloom - NOAA_Erie_Diel6S_1000h metaG (SPAdes) (version 2) | ecosystem: Environmental > Aquatic > Freshwater > Lake ...
GGAGAAACCCAATTCAGCCGGCGCTTGAGCCGACACTCCGATGACTGGATGGCGCCACGAATCCCGCCATCGGGTCCAGAGCTTCCGAAATGAATTTCGCAAGTCCGACTAAAGACCTGACCCTATCGGCTCGCCCCAGGAGTTCGTCAACTTGAGATCACAGTCTGTGATCTCAAGTGCAGGCCACGGCGGCCGGCGCACCGCGCCTTACGCCTTCACGGAGCAGGGTGTGGCCATGCTCTCGACGGTGCTGGGCAGTCCGCGCGCCATCGCAGTGAACATCGAGATCATGCGCACCTTCGTGCGCGTGCGGGCATTGGCAGCCACGCACGGCGACCTGGCCAAGCGGCTGGCCGAGCTCGAGGAGAAGACCGAAGCGCTGGCCATGAACCACGACACCTTCAGCCACAACACCCGAGCCCAGCTCAAGAAGGTGTTCGACGCACTGCGCGAACTCATGACACCGCCCGATCCGCCCAAACGGCCTTTCGGGTTCATCAACCCTGAAGACAAGGGCGGCGAGAAGGCCTCGGGTGCAAAAGGCAAGACCTGACCCCGAGGCCCGCACGAGGACAAGGGCAGAAAGAAGACCTCTGGGGCAAGAAGCAGGCTTTGACCCCGAGGCGCGGTCCTTGAGGGCAGCTTTAGCGTCAGGTTTCAGGCGGAAGCTTGAACAGCTCAGCACGCAGTTCAGGTACCAAGAGCAGGATCGTTTCGCCGAACCACCGGCAAGCCTCCTGAGGATCGTCCATGTCAAGAAGCGTGCCCAAGCGAATCTCGATCGGCACGGAGGAGGGCTTACCCCCGTGAATCGTTGTGATCAACAGAGCCTTGCGGCCTTCGTCGTACCGGACTTTGAAGTCGTTGGTAAGGACACTCGACAAGTCCATCGGCATCTCTCAGATTGGGGTGTCGACGCCGGTTAGCGGCGGTCGTTGCTCAGGGGGAGTACCGCGCAGACATGCCGCGTATCGTTTCATCGCCGCAGACTGGCAAATCCTTATGGCTGTCGCCTTGTCGCCGCCATAGCGGCTCCCGGCGATCGCCACACACAGCTTCTCCTCGCGATCGAGCTGCTCTTTGCACTCCTTTTCCCGATCGCTCTCCGACGGGGTGCACATGTCCCCGATCTTCTTGATGATCCGCCACGTCGTATCGACAAACCGCTGGTTCTCCGGAGTACCCGGTATGAACACCGGCGGGAGCGGAATTGGTATGGGCCCGGGTGCAGGCACGGCCTGTAGGCCGTTCGGGTCTGTGTACATCGTGGGTGCCGAACCCACGTACGCATAGGTATTGATCCCTCCCGCGAGCCCGATGGGATCGGACTGGGTATACCTCCCCACCGCCGCGTCGTACTCCCGGTTCCAGTTCTGCAGCAGCCCCGCCTCGCGGTCGAAGTATTGGCCGGGCATGCGCAGGTTGAGCACGAAGGCGCCGCGCCCGGTGGGGTTCTCGGTGGGGGCGCTGTTGCCGAAGGGCTCGGCCATCCAGGCCCAGCGTTGGGCACCTGAGCGGTCGATGACGACTCGCGGGGTGTTCAGGTGGTCGGTGTGGACGTAGAACACGGCGTTGGGGTTGGTGGGGGTGGCGTACTCATCGGCGAGCACTGCCACCGGCATGTCGTGCAGCCAGACGTACTCTCGAATGGGGTCGCCTTGGGGCAGACGGTACTCCCCGAGCAGCCGGCCGTCCAGATCGTGCACGAACACGATGCCAGGGTCGGGCGTACGTGGCGTGCAAATCTGCGGACCTGTACCTTGGCAGGTGACGGAGTAAGGCACACGCTTGAGGACGCGGCGGCCCTCGGCGTCTTGCCCGTACTCGATGTCTTCCTCTGTCGTGCGGTCGCCGACCCCGATGCTGGTGCTCAAGGCCTGCAAGCGCCCGCGCAAGTCGTAGGTCGCCGTCCATTGCCGGGTACCCTCTGTGTCGCTGGCCGCATTGCCCGCAGCGTCCTGGGTGAGCGTGCGGGGCGGGTTGCTCAGCGACGTAAGCCTGTTGCTGGTGGCGGCAATCTGGTGAGTGCGGGCCTGGGTCGTTGTCCCGAGCACAAAGACCGAGCGGGTGCGGTTGCCGTTGGCGTCGTAGCCGAAGGTCCAGCGCCCGGCGGTGGATTCCACGAGCGTGATTCGGCTCGCAGCGTCGTACTCGAAGCGTTGATCCAGGGCTGTTGCCGCAGGGCTCGGCTGACCGCTGGCGGCGTCGCGGTGGGTATAGGCCGTGATGCGGTCGGCGGCGTCGTACGTGATGTCGCGCAGGGCGCCGCCGACGGGGTAGCGGACCATGCGGCCCGACAGGTCGAACTCGCGTGCGTGCGGCTGCGGGCCCGAACTCAGCACCCAGCGCCAGCTTCGCACCAAACCATCGCTGCCGGCCGGGGAGTCCTGGCGGATGGTGTCGAGCATTTCGACAGGCGAGCCCCCGGCCGCCGGGATGAGCGCCATCGAGTCCACGAGGCCTGCGGCGCGGCGATAGAGCAGCCTTCGGCCGGATGGGTAGGTGATGCCCGCCAGGCGCCCTGCAGCGTCGTAGTCATAGCGCACCGAACGCACGAGCGAGGTGTCGGCCGTGACGGTGAGCGTGTACGCAGTCACACGGCCCAGGGCGTCGTAGGTGAAGCGCGAGTTGCCGACCGGGAAGCCCGTCGACGTCAGGCGGCCGATGCCGGCGCCGAAGTCGGGCCCGGTCTGGTCATAGGTCCAGCTCAGAACCTGAGGCGACTGACCCGAGCCGCTGTACTGGATGCGTGTCGGGCGGCTCAACGCGTCGTAGCTGAAGTCGGCCGTGACGCCTCGGGCATCGACGGTGCGTGAAACGCGGCCGGCTGCGTCGAGGGTCTGCGTCGTTGCCCCGGTGTCCGGGCTCGTGAGGGTGAGCAGCTCACCCCAGGCGGTGCGGTCGTAGGTGGTGCGCAGGCTGCGCGGGTCGTCAACGGCGGTCAGTGCGTTGGTGGCGTCCACTCCCATGCGCGTGGTGCCACCCGCTGGGTCCACCTGGGTGCGGGCCCGGCCCAGCCGGTCGTAGGTGGCCGATTGGGTCAAGTTCAAGCCACCCGGGGCCACGGTGGTGCGCAAGGGGCGGCCCTTGGGGTCGTACTCGTGGTTCGACACAGGTGTCGGCGAGGTGGGCGGTGACGGGGCCTGGGCAAGCGCCAAGCCCGAGAACAGCAGCGCCGAGATCAGGGCGAATGGAGGCACCACGCGAGTGCCGCGAGGTTGAGCGGCGCTCATGGTGCGAGCTCCCGGCCGGTCTGCTGCTGCATCCGGTTCAGGGCGTCGAAGCTGCGCTGAACCGATCGGCGCAACTGCCCGCCAGGGTCTCGTGCTTCCTCGCCCGTTCGGTTGCCTGCCGCGTCCAGCGTGTAGCCGATGCGGCGCCCGGCCGAGTCCTGCACGCCCACCAGGCGCTGCGCCACGTCGTACTCGTAGGACACCCAGCTTCCATCGGGCTGAGTCACCGTGCTCAGCTGGCCCGTCACCATCCAGGCGTATCCGGTGGCCTGCGCCGCGGTGGTCTCCTCGATCAGGCGATTGCGGAGGTCGAAGCGGCGAACCGTCTGCGTGCCGTTGGGGTCGCTGCGGTTCAGCCACTGCCCGTTCGGGGAGTAGGCCGTGTACTGGGTGACGTGGCCCATCCCGTTGGTTTCCGAGACGAGGTCGCCCGGCCACAGCCCCGGGGCGGGGGCGGTCTGGTAGGCGTAACGGGTGGTGCTTCCGGTCGTGTCGGTCCAACTCAGCACCCGGCCCTGGGTGTCGTAGGTCCAGGTCTGTTGCCGCGCCGGGATGGTGTTGTCGAGGGGGGCAGCAAACCCGGCGGCACCGGTGGTGTCGGTGGTGGCGTACTGCACTTCGCGGCACAACAGAGGCAGAGCCTGCCCGTTGGCCAAGGTCGCTCCCGCTGGTGCGCAACTGGCCAGCTGGTTGCCGTTCAGCGGATCGGGCTGGCCGTGGTGGATGGTCAAGACCAAGCGCCGCGGTTCGGCAATGCGTCTTGCAAGCCTCCAGTCCGGGTGCCACTCGGTGCTGACCTTCCGGGCGCCATCGGGGAGTGCAGCGTTGGCGGCCAGGACGGTGCTGCACGTTGCCGTGCTTGGCAGGCCCTCCACGCGTTGGGTCTCCAGGTTCCGGACAGCTTCGAAGCTGCGGCAGGTGCGCACGGTGTCGAGGTCGTCTTCCTGCACGACGTTGCCGCGAGCGTCGTGCTGGCGGGCCAAAGTGGCGGCGGCACAACCACTGCCGGCCGGTTGGGTGTTGCTGGCAACGACCAAACGCCCGCTCTGATAGGCGAACGTCACTTGGTGCTGCGCACCGGTCGGACTGGTAATGGTGGAGTTGCCGGTGCCCAAGGTTCCACGGTTCTGCGACACAGTCCATGTTCCGAAGCTCCCAGGACGGGAGGTGGAAGTAGCCACACCGTTGACGTATGTGTACAGAGACTGGCCGCCGGCCTCGTCGCGTATCGAGGTGAGCAGCGGTGTGTCGTCGCCCTGGGTGGTGTAGCTGTAGGCGCGGTAGGTTCCATCGGGGAACGTCACGCGATTCAGCCAACCGCTTGACTCGTCAATGTCATAGCGAAGGCGTTGTCCGTCCGGAAGCACGATCTCGCGCAACACACCGGGCTGTCCGCTTACTTCCAGGGTGGAGTATTCAAAGCGAAGTTGCCGCCCAGTGTTGGAGGTGACGGTGGCGATGCGCCCAAGGAGGTCATGAGCAATCACAACAGAGGCACCGCTGGCGTCATGCACGCCCACCAATCGGCCATTGGAGTCGTAGCGTTCGAGGGTGTTCTGTGGTGTCGTCAGTTCGTATCCGACTCCGGTCTGGAGCAGCGCATAGCCCTCCGAATGCCAACGTCCATCATTTGCCTTCGAACCAGGGAAGCCGACGTTGTGGCCCTCTTCCCGATAAGAACTGAAGAGGTTTCCGTCTATCCACAAATGGCGCTGAAAACCAAACATCCAGACTTCCGACATTCGCCCTACTACACTAGCGGCGGCAATACTTGGCTCGCGATTAACTTGACTGGAGTATCGCCTACTCAGCGTCAGCAAGGGGATATCACTACGCCAGTCGGTCTCTGACTGCAGCTTCACCCCAGTCGCCGTGATGGGATTTCCGTATTTGGTGGGACATGATGGCGGCTTTGGATAGAAACACAGGCCATAGTTGACTTGCTCAATCGCGGGATTGGATACTGCGTAGTTCCAGTCGGAAAAGGCTAGGCCACGAGGTTTGCAGTTGTCACTCCGATGGCCATTGATTTTTCCCGAGAACAAGTTGTTCGGCGGAGGATTCTGCATCCAGACGCCCGGCACACCCGATATACACCATGAAACGCTCTCGCCCCACCGATAAGACACCTCAAGCGACCTCTGAAAGCCATTGTTTGTGCTTCCCGGGGGGCCAACAATCGTGGCGCGTCCGGTGAACGGCAAAAGCGTACCGCCACAGATCACAGCCCCAAGGCCACGCGACCAGGCGGGAATGTAGGTGTCAAACCAACGAGACATTGCTTGCTTTAAGGTGGCGTCGACCGCAGCGGGACTCACGCCGAGGTCAATCCAGTTCTCCAGGGCATTTGCGCCGCCGAAGCTCGCGATATACCCGCCCCACCATGACTTGCCCTTTGTCAGATAGGTGCACTCATATTGCACTCCATTCTTTGAGCAATCAAACGCTTCGGCCTGTCCGGTCGGCCACGCAACCCACACCGCCACCGCCACAGCCGTGAACGTGAACCGTCGAATCCCAACACCCATTGACCTTCTCCCTGCTGCCATCGATGGCGCTTTGCGAAGACCCTAAGGGCGCCACTCCCGTTGATCCATCCCTCATTCGAGGTATCGACCATAGGGATGCCCCAATTGAGTGGATGACACAACCCTTTGGGGGAATCCATGCGGCCGTCATAAATCTGTGACCTGGCTGGCCTTCGCGGTCGCGCAATCGGGTTTGCCCGCATCAGCGCTCACCAGCGAAAACGAGATGTTTCATGGCCGCCCCCTTGGCTTGCTTCGCCGTTGCTTAGGGCCCCGCACCGCCGCGCCCCCGAGTTCGACACCAACCGCTGTAGACCCTTGATCCGTATAGGGCAGGCCTTCAGAATTGCCACTACAGCAGGGACATCTGGGCGCCGACGGTGGGCTTCTTGATGTTGAGCGCGGCCAGGGTTTCAGCCTGGTGTGCTTGAGCGGTTGAGACGCCGTGAATGGGGGCGCCCCTGTCGATGCTGACCGTGAGCCGCTAGATGCGCCGCAGGTCCGCAAACGCCGCCTCCGGCGACAGATCGCTGCCGGCGAGCTTCAAGCGCTGATGCATGACGCGGTACAGAATCAGCGCCATGAAGCAGATGCTCGCGTGGGACTTGATGCGCTCGGGCAGGCGGTGGAAGACCGGGGCGATCTCGATCTCCGACGTTAGCACCTTGAAGCCGCGTTCGATGTCGGCCAGCGACTTGTAGCGTTGCACCACCTCGGTCAGGGCCATGCCCCCGACATTGGTGATTGGCATCAGCTTGCCGTCCATGAGCTGGGCCCCGGGCCAGCGCAGCCTCGTCGATTTGGTAGGTGAACAGATGCGACTGCAGAACGACCTTGATGATGCGCGCTAGATGGGCGTAGCTGACCTCGTGGAAGAAGCGCGCCTTGGCGCCTGAATCCGAGAGCTTGCGGCCACGTTGGACCTTGCCCTCGTCCTGCGCGTTGAGTTTGCCGGCCAACTGCTCGGCGCGCTGTTGCAAGGCATGGATGTGCGCCAGCCGCTCCGGGGGGTTGCCAGATTCCCCCGTTTGGGTGTGGCGCCCTAAGCCGCCCTCACCCCCTCCGGCCACAGCTTGCCTGCGTCCAGATACTGCAGGCGCCAGGACTCGAAGTCGCTGCCTTCGTCGGCGGCTTCGATGCGGCCGCGTTCGACGTGGCTTTCGGCGGCGGCGGCTTCTTGTTCGGCTTGCTGTTGCACGCTCCAGTCCTGGCTCAGGAAGCGCTGGCGCAGGCGGTCGGACTGGTGGCGGATCAGGGCGGTGTAGCTGCCGGCGAACTCGGTCTGCATCAGGGCCAGCATGCGGGCGCTGGGCAGGCTGTCCAGCGTGGCCAAGGCCTGGTGGGCCTGGGCCAGGGCCTGGCGGTAGCGGTCGCCGCCCAGCGCGGTGTCGATACGCTCGGCGATCGGCTCGCAGCCGGCCAGGATCTCGGCCGTCCAGTCGCGGATGGGCATGCGGCCGCCGCGGGGCAGCTCGAGCTGCAGGCCGGGCTCGCGGCCCTGGGCGGCGGTGAGGTGCTGGTTGCGCTTGATCGCGGCGATCTCGTCGGGCGTGTCGGGCGGGCTTTCGCTCGTCAGGCAGTGCAGCAGGAAGATGTCGATGAAGCGCGCCGTCGTCTCGCTGATGCCCACCGGTTCGAACGGGTCCAGGTCCATGCAGCGCACCTCGACGTATTCGACGCCGCGCTCGCGCAGCGCGTGCAGCGGGCGCTCGCCGGGGCGGATCACGCGCTTGGGGCGGATCGTGCCGTAGAACTCGTTTTCGATCTGCAGGAGGCTGGTCGCGAGCTGGTGGTACTCGCCGCCCAGGCTGCGGATGCCGAGCGCGGCATAGGGCGGATAGGGCTTGGTCAGCGCCTCGTGCAGCGACGCGGCATAGGGCTCCAGGCCGTTGTAGCTGACCGCGATGCGGCTTTGCGCGTCGCTCTGGTAGCCCAGCCGGCCCATGCGCAGCGACGTCGCGTGCGGCAGGTACAGGGCGTGCGGGCTCAGGCGCTCCAGGCCGTGCTCGCGGCCGGCGACGAAGCTCGGACACACCGCCGGGCTGGCGCCGAACAGCAGCAGCAGCACGAAGCTGTGGCGGCGGAAGTTGCGGATCAGCGCAAACGAGCTGTCGTTGTCCAGCCCCGGCAGCGACCAGTTGTAGTGGATGCCCGAGATCGTCTGCATGCGCCGGCCGTACCGCAGGCCCAGGCCCATGCGGTAGATGCTCTTGGCGCGGCTGACGTTGCTGCTGCCGTAGCGCGCCAGCGGGATCGTCTCGTCCGATGGCAGGCCGCAGGGCATGGAGCCGACCCACATGCGCTCGTCGCCCAGCCGCGCCAGCGTGCGGTAGACGAACTGATGCAGCGCCTGCAGCTCGGCAAAGGTGGCCTCGACGCTCTTGTGCGCGCCGGTCACCAGCTCGAGCTGCGACTCGCAGAAGTCGGTGGTGATCTGCGGATGCGTCAGCGGTGCGCCGAGCGCGGGCGGGTGTGGCGTCAGCGCCAGCGCGCCCGTGGGGCCGCAGCGCAGGCTTTCCTTTTCGATGCCGCGGCGCATGCCGGCCAGACGGTCGGGGGTCAGCAGGCTCAGGGCGGCGGCGGAGGGGCGGAGCGACATCGGCAGCAGGGGTCGGCAAGTGGGGTTCGAAAGGCCCCAGCCGGGCCGGGGGCGGCAAGAGTAAGCGTTTCCGCCGATCCGTGCAGAGCCCGCCCGGGCGGTGCCCGGAGCCTGGGCGCAGACGTATGCTCGCGAAGCCTCGTGACACCCTGACATGGCCCGTATCCATCACTCCGCACCCGGCCTGCGCACGCTGGCGCCGCGCCACGCCGGCGGCGCGGTCTGACCGGCACGTCCCCGATGCGCTGGCGAATCGTCGTGCCGGTCCTGAACGAAGCCGAAGGTGTCGCCGCGACGCTGCAGGCCCTGGCCCCATGGCGGCCGCGCGGGCACGAGATCGTCGTCGTCGACGGGGGCAGCCGCGACGCCACGGTGGCGCTGGCCCAGCCGCATTGCACCGTGGTGCTGGCCGGCCCGCCGGGCCGGGCGCGCCAGATGAACGCCGGTGTCGCCTGGACGCGCCCCGGCGGCGCCGAGCCTTGCGAGGCCCTGCTGTTCCTGCATGCCGACACCGTCCTGCCACCCGGGGCCGAGGAAGCCGCGAGCGCGGCGCTGTCAGCGGGCGCGCCCTGGGGTCGGTTCGACGTGCGCATCGTGGGCGACGCCGGGCGCGGGTCGGCGATGTTCCCGGTCATCGCGACGCTGATGAACCTGCGTTCGCGTCTGACCGGCATCGCCACGGGCGACCAGGCGATCTTCGTCAAGGCCGGCGTCTTCAGCAGCCTCGGCGGTTTTGCCGAACAGCCCTTGATGGAGGACGTCGAGTTCTCGCGCCGGTTCAGGCATCTCGCCGGGCCACCGGCTTGCCTGGGGCTGAAGGTGCAGACCAGTGGCCGGCGGTGGCTGAAGCACGGCGTCTGGCGCACGATCGGCCTGATGTGGCAGTTGCGCTGGCGCTACTGGCGAGGCGAGTCGCCCGAGTCGTTGGCCCGCCGCTACCGTTGACCCCAGCGGCAGGTCCGCGCGGCACAATCCCCGGTTTGCTTGTCCGCCCGCGCTGCGCCCGCCCATGTCCGAAGAAACCCCCGAACGGCCCGACGAAGAGGCCGCAGCGCCAACGGCACTGCCGACACCGGCAGTGCCCGATGTCGAAGCCGAGTCCGCCCCTGCTCCCGAGGCTGCAGCGGTTGAGGCCGTCGATGCAGAGGTCACTGCGGTGACCGATGCCGAGCCCGCTGATGTGGCTCATGCGGTGGCCGATGCAGTGGCCGATGCGGTGACCGATGCCGCGCCCGGTGCAGGGCCCGATGCTCCGGCGGCGCCTGCCAAGGCAGCCGAGCCCAGCCCGGCCGAGACCGCGGCGGCGTTGGCATCGTTGTTCCCGGCGCTGTTTGGTGGCCCCGGCCCGAAGCCGGTGAAGCTGCGCATCCAGTCCGACATCCAGCAGCGCGCGCCCGGTCGCTTCACCAAGAAGACGCTGTCGATCTTTCTGCACCGCCACACCACCAGCACCGGCTATCTGAAGGCGCTGGTGGCCGAAGGCGCGCAGCGCATCGACCTGGACGGCCAGCCGGCCGGCGAGATCGACCCGGTCCACCTGGAAGCGGCGCGTGTCGAACTCGCACGCCGCTGGGAGATCGTGCTCGCCAAGCGCGCCGCCGAACGGGCCGGTGCCCGCGCCGCCCAGGCCCCGGCCCCCGCCACCGCTGATGGCGAACGGCCCCCACGGCCGCCACGCCCGGAAGGTCCACGGCCGCCGCGCCCGGAGGGTGCCCGCCCGCCGCGTCCGGAAGGCGCTCGGCCCCCGCGTCCAGAAGGTCCACGGCCGCCGAGGCCGGAAGGCCCACGCCCGGCTCGGCCCGAGGGCTCACGGCCCCCGCGCCCTGAAGGTCAGCAGCGTCCGCCCCGTCCCGATGGGCCCCGACCTCCGCGGCCTGAGGGTCAACGCTCGCCACGCCCCGAAGGCCAGCGTCCGCTGCATGCCGGCGAGCGGGGTCCGCGGCCCGAACGCATGGCGAGCGACCAGCAGCGCCCGCCCCAGGCCCCTCGGCGAGACGGCCCGCCTGCCGAGACCGCCCTGCCGGTGGACCCGGCCCAGCGCGAAAGGCTGATGCTGCTGCGGGCCTTCGAGTCCAGCCCGCTGAGCAAGGCCAACTTCTGCGCCCTGAAGCGGCTGAGCGAGGCCGATCTCGACCGCCAGCTGGCGCAGGCCCGTCAGGAGCTGGGTCCGCGCCGGGGCTGAGGCGCCGGCCGGTCGCCCGCGTCCAGCGCCACTTCGGCCAGCGACTGGCGCACCCGGCGCACGAGCTCGACCTCGCGCTGCGCCGACAGCACCAGGGCCTGCGTGGCCCGCGTCATGCCGACATAGAGCAGCCGCACCGCGTCGGCCATGCTCTCGTTCGCAAACGGCAGCACGTGCAGGCCGATCACGAACACGTGCGCGAACTCCAGCCCCTTGGCGCTGTGCAGCGTCAGCCCGCGCACGGCCTGGGCGGCCCAGTCGAAGCGGCGGAACGCCTCGTCGTGCATCGACTGCATGGCAACGCCCTGAGCCGCCAGAGCCCGCGCCACCGGCGCCAGCAGCCGCTTGCCGCGGGCGAGCACGGCGATGTCGTTCGGCACCACGCCGTCGGCCACCAGCGTCGCGATGCGCTCGGCCACGAGCCGGGCTTCGTCGGCCTCGCCGCGGGCCACGATCAGCACCGGCAGCGGCCCGCGTCGGCCGGCGGTTGCCGGCTGCACCAGTGGCATCTCGTCGTCGCCCGCGGGCAGGCCGTCGTCGGCGTGCAGCAGGCTGTGGGCGCAGTTCACGGCCAGTGCCATCACCTCGCGCGTGTTGCGGTAGTTCAGGCGCAGGACGCTGGTGCGGCCGCGGGCCTCGATGCCGACGCTGGCGAAGTTGAACTTGCGCCGCCGGCCCTGGTAGATGCTCTGCGCGTCGTCGTAGAGCACGAGCAGGCTCTGGGTCGTCGGGCTGACCATGCGCGTGGCGATGCGCAGCCAGGCGTCGTCGAAGTCGTGCGCCTCGTCGATCAGGATCGCGGTGTACTGGCCACCCGGCACGCGCCCGCGTTCGACGGCGCGCTCCACGGTGTCGGCCAGGGCCTTGAAGTAGGCGTCGCCACGCAGCGCGCCGCGCTCGCCGCCGGGCACGTCCAGGCTGTAGCTTCGCACCATGTCCTGGCACCAGGCGTGGAAGGTCCGCACCTGCACGCGTTCGTCGACGCCGCGGCAGCGCAGCTGGTGTTCGATGCGGTCGGCGAGCACGCGGTTGAAGCACAGCACCAGCGCCGGCTGCTCCGGCCGCGCCGCCTGCGCCAGGTGCTGCGCGCGGAAGATCAGGATCATGGTCTTGCCCGAGCCCGCGGCGCCGTGGATCACGCGGTGGCCCTCGCCCAGCGTGCGCGCGATCTGTTCCTGCTGCAGGTCCATCACCTGCATCAGGTCGGGCAGCGGCGGCGCGGCCGTGTCGCGTTCAGCGCCGAAGTCCAGCGCCGTCTGCGTGCCCAGTCGCACCTCGGGGAACAGGTGCCAGCGGATGCGGTCGCGCTGCGGCAGCGTCAGCGTGTGCGGGTAGCTGACGATGAACATGCCCCACAGCCGGCGCTGGAAGGCAGCCGGCTCGACGCCTTCGTCCAGGTCCTCGCGCAGCAGCGTGCGCGACTCGGGGAACAGCGTCGCGAAGTCGCTGCCCTTCACGTCCTTGCCGCGCAGCCCGGCCATCGCGACGCCCCAGCCGTAGGGGAAGAGCAGCTTGCCCTGGAACGCCCCCGGGCCGTGCACCAGCGCCGGATCGGCCTGCATCGCCGACACCAGCTCCATCGCCACGTCGCGCACCTGGCGCAGCGGATGGGCGACGGTCTTGCGGCCCTGGGCGGTGTCCAGCTCGACGGCGTCGGGCGTGCCGCCGACCAGGCTCGTGCGCTTCCAGTCCTTGACCTCCAGCAGCAGCAGGCCCCAGCGTGGCGACAGGACCGCGAAGTCGGGCTGGCGCGCCCGCGGGCCGATGGCGATGTCGTGCCAGACCAGGTGGTCGTCTTCCAGGCAGCGCCTGAGCTGCTGCAGGACCCGCCGCTCGCCGGGGGTGCAGCGGGCGTCGATGGCGCTCAGGCCTTGCGGGAACAGGGCCATCGCGCCGCCCGCCTTCAGCCCACCAACTCGTAGGCCGTGCTGCGGCCACCACCCTCGGCGCGCCGCAGCAGGCCCAGCGCGAGCAGGCCCTGGATGTCGCGCAGCGCCGTGTCGGCGCTGCACTTGGCGATCGCCGCCCACTTGCTGCTCGTCAGCCTGCCCTCGAAGCCGTCGAGCAGCCGGTTCAGCACCCGCGCCTGACGCTCGTTCAGCGCCGTGCCGGCCCAGAGTTGCCAGAAGCGGCGCTTGGCCAGGCTGTTGTCGAGTTCGGCATGGGCGTGGTCCAGAGCGGCGGCGAGCGTCTTCAGGAACCAGTGCAGCCAGGACGTGGCGTCGAGCGTCTCCTGGCGCTGCGTCGCTTCGAGCATGTCGTAGTAGGCCGAGCGCTCACGCTGGATCTGCGCGCTCAGGCTGTAGAAGCGCTCGCCGCTTTTTTCGGCACGCGCCAGCATCAGGTCGCCGACGGCGCGTGCCATGCGCCCGTTGCCGTCGTCGAAGGGGTGCAGGGTCACGAACCAGAGGTGGGCGATGCCGGCCTTCAGCCAGGGTGGCTCGGGTGTGGGGCTGTTGGCCCAGTGCAGGAAGCGGCGCATCTCGGACGGCAGGCGGTCGGCCGGCGGCGTCTGAAAGTGCACGCGCGCGCGCCGGCCCTGGCCCGAGACGACCTGCATCGGCCCCTTGGCGTCGTCGCGCCAGTTGCCCGTGCGGATGTCGCTCAAGCCGCTGCGACCCTCCGGAAACAGGCCGCGGTGCCATGCGAACAGGCGCTCTTCGGTCAGCGGCGCGGCATGGTTCTGGGTCGCGTCGAGCACCATGTCGACCACGCCTTCGACATGCCGGTCCACCGGCGCCAGGGCGCCGATGTCGACCCCGAGCCGGCGGGCCACCGACGAGCGCACCGAGGCGGCTTCGAGCACCTCGCCTTCGATCGCGCTGGTCCGGATCACGTCGTCGGTCAGGGCCGCCAGGCTGGCCGGCGCGCGCAGTTCGAAGCCGATGTCGGTCAGCCGGCCTTGCAACTGACCCGCCCGCAGCGCCAGCGCCGCCAACGGCGTGGCCAGGCTGGCGGAGTCGAAGTGAATCGCCGGCCAGTCGGAATGCTGCCAGATGTAACGGTATTCGCCGTTGAACATGCGGCAATTATGCGACCCAATCGCCGCATCGGGACTATTCACCGCGAAAAGTGCGGCGAATAGGTTCCGTATTCACCGCAAGGCGTTCAGGCGCCGGTCGCTGCCCGCCCCTGGTAGCCCCGCGGCACGGCCGACAGCAGCCGGCGGGTGTACTCCTCGCGTGGCGCGGCCAGGATCTGCTGCGAGCTCGCCTGCTCGACGACCACGCCGTCCTTCATCACCAGCACCTCGTCGCTGATGAAGCGCACCACCGCCAGGTCGTGGCTGATGAAGACGTAGGCCAGGCCGAGGTCGTCCTGCAGGTCGCGCAGCAGGTTCAGCACCTGGGCCTGCACCGACACGTCGAGCGCGGACACGGATTCGTCGAGCACCAGCACCTCGGGCTCGAGCGTCAGGCAGCGCGCGATGGCGACGCGCTGGCGCTGGCCGCCGCTGAACTCGTGCGGGTACTTGCCGAAGGCGCGGCCGTCCAGGCCGACCTTCTCGAGCAGCTTGCGCGCGCGGTCCTCGCGTTCGGCGAGACCGCTGCCGATGTTGTGGATGTTCATCGGCTCGACCAGGGTCTGGCCGACCGTGAAGCGCGGGTTCAGGCTCGCGTACGGGTTCTGGAAGACGATCTGGATGCGCCGGCGCATCGCCTGGCGCTCGCGGTCGGTCAGCGTCAGCAGGTTCTTGCCGTCGAAGATGACCTCGCCGCCGGTGGGCTCGTGCAGGCGCAGCAGGGTCAGGCCCATCGTCGTCTTGCCCGAGCCGGACTCGCCGACCACGCCCAGCGTGTGGCCGCGACGCAGCTTGAAGTTGACGTTCTGCACCGCCTTGAACTCACGCTTGCCGAACACGCCCTGCTTGAGCCAGAAGCTCTTGGCCAGCGACTTGACCTCCAGCACCACCGGCGCGTCGGCGTCCTTGGGCTTGGCCTGCACCTCGGCCAGTGCGGCCGTGCCGTCGCGCTCGCGCTTGGCGGCGGCGATGTGGTCGTCGATGACCATCAGCCGCGCCGGGTTGCCCTCCAGGCTCGGGCGACAGGCCAGCAGCGCGCGGGTGTAGTCGTCCTTGGGCGACGCGAACACCGTGGCCACGTCGGCGCTCTCGCGGATCTGGCCGTGGCGCATCACGACGACGTGGTCGCTGATCTCGCCGACGACGCCGAGGTCGTGGCTGATGAACAGCACGCTCATCCGGTGGCTGCTCTTCAGCTTGCCCAGCAGCTCCAGGATCTGGCGCTGGATCGTCACGTCCAGCGCGGTCGTCGGCTCGTCGGCGATCAGCAGCTTGGGCTCGCAGGCCAGCGCCATCGCGATCATCACGCGCTGCTGCTGGCCGCCGGACATCTCGTGCGGGTAGCTCGACAGCCGACGCTTGGGCTCGGGGATGCCGACCTCGTGCAGAAGCTCCTCGGCCCGCTTCAGTGCCGCGGCCTTGCCCAGGCCCATGTGGCGCATCAGCGGCTCGCAGATCTGCTTGGCGACGTCGAACACCGGGTTCAGCGACGACATCGGATCCTGGAACACGCAGGCGATCTCGCGGCCGCGCAGCGCCTGCAGGTCGCGCATCGAGGTCTGCAGCAGGTCCTTGCCCTGCCACAGGATGCGGCCCGACCGCACCGCGTTGTCGGGCAGCAGGTTGAGCACCGACATCGCGGTCACGCTCTTGCCGGAGCCGGACTCGCCGACCAGCGCGACCGTGGTGTTCTCCGGGATGTCGAAGCTGATGCCCTTGACGGCGTCGGCCATCACGCCCCGGCCCATGCGGAATTGGACCTTCAGGTCCTGGATCGACAACAACATGGGTGCACTCACTCCAGGCCGCGCAGCTTGGGGTCGAGCGCGTCACGCAGCGCATCGGCCATCAGGCTGAAGGCGGTGACGAACACCGCCATGAACAGGGTGGCGGTGGCAAGCTGCCACCAGTGGCCGAGGATCAGCTCGGCCTGGGCCTCGGCGAGCATGGTGCCCCACGAGACCTGGTCGACCCGCACGCCCAGTCCCAGGTACGACAGGATCACCTCGGCCTTGATGAAGCCCACCACCAGCAGGCCCATGCGCACCAGCACGACGTGGCTGACGTTGGGCAGGATGTGGCGGAACATGCGGCTCAGCGAGCTGGCGCCCATGGCCTCGGCCGCGCGCACGTACTCGCGGCTCGAATGCTTCAGGAACTCGGCCCGCACCTGGCGGTACATGCCGGTCCAGCCGGTCAGCGCCAGGATGATGACCACGCTCTCGACGCCGCGCCCGACGACGGCCGCAAACGCGAAGATCAGCAGGATGTTGGGGATGCTCTCGAAGACGTTGTAGACCCACTCGAGCAGGTCGTTGACCTTGCCGCCGAAGAAGCCCGCAAAGGCGCCCATCAGGGTGCCGATCAGCGTCGCGCACAGCGCCGCCGCAACCCCGACGAAAACCGAGATCTCGGTGCCCTTGATCGCCTTCTCGAGCACGTCGCGGCCGAGGCGGTCGCCACCAAACGGCAGGGTCTCGCTCTTGACCGTCTCGGTGGTCTGGTACTGCTTGGCCTTCTCGTCCCACTCCTGGTAGCGCGGAGCCAGCGGGTCGACCGCCGACAGGTCCACGTTCGGGCCGGTGGGCGACTCGACCGCTCCGCTGGTCTGTGCCGCCCGGGGGCCCAGCAGGGTGGGCGGCGCGTTGGGCACGCCGACCTCGGTCTGCCAGTTCTTGGCGATGAGGCCCGTGCCGGCCAGTGCGATCAGCACGAAGAAGAACAGCACGATCCACATCGAGCCGAAGCCGACGCGGTCGGACTTGAAGCGACGCCAGGCGGCGTGCCAGACGCCTTCGCTCTTCTGCTGGGCGTCGTCGAGCCGGGCCGACACGGCCAGGGCCGCGGCGCTGGGGTTGGCGGCGCCGCTCACTTGAACACCACCCGCGGGTCGGCGACCTTGTAGGCCAGGTCGGTCAACAGGTTGATCACCATGGTCAGCAGTGCGAGGTAGATGGTCACGGCCTGGATGACCGGGAAGTCGCTGCGGTTGACCGCCAGCAGCACCTCGCGGCCCAGGCCCGGGATCGAAAAGAACACCTCGATCAGGAAGCTGCCGACGAAGATGCCGGGCAGCAGCAAACCGATGTTGGTCAGGATCGGGATCATCGCGTTGCGCAGCACGTGGCGGAACAGCACCACGCCTTCGGTCATGCCCTTGGCACGTGCGGTCCGGACGTAGTCCTGGCCCAGCTCGTCGAGGAAGAAGCTGCGGTACAGCCGCGTCTGCGGCGCCAGGCTCACGGCCACCGCCAGCAGCACCGGCAGCGGCGAATACACGAGCAGGTTGGTGGCCAGGCTGTCGCTCCAGCCCTGCACCGGGAACCAGCCGAGCTGGAAGCCGAACACGTACTGGCCGACGATGACGTAGACCAGGAAGCTGATCGACAGCGCGATGGTCGTCACGACCATGATCGTGCGGTCGGTCAGGCTGCCGCGGCGGTAGGCCACCCACATCGCGATCGGCAGTGCCAGCGCCACCTCGAGCACCAGGATGGGCATCATCACCGTCAGCGTCGCCGGCAGGCGGGTCGCAAACAGGTTGGCCACCGACTCGTTGGTGGCCCAGCTCTTGCCCCAGTCGAAGGTGACGATCTGCTTGATGAAGATCCAGAGCTGGTACCAGACCGGCTCGTCCAGCCCGAGCTGGGTGCGGATCGCCTTGATCTGGTCGGGCGTCGCGTTCAGTCCGCCCAGGACCTCGGCGGGGTCGCCGCCGAACCACTTGAAGAGAAAGAACACCAGCAGCACGACCCCGAGCAGTGTCGGGATCATTTGCCACAGGCGTCGGATCAGGTAGGCCGCCATGGAATCGTTCGCCTCGGGCGCCCCCGTTGTGCGAGCGGCACCCCAATTTGGGATGCGCGAGTGTATTGGCGCTCTCCGCCACCGGCGGGGCGTGGTTTCCCCCTCGCATCCGGGTGGTTGGCAGGCCCACGGCCCGGCCGCGGCGCCTAGACTTCACGGCCCCGAAACGGCGCCTTCGCGCCGAGCGGAGCGTCGCCCATGCCAGACCCCATCCTGCCTCCCGACAGCCACCGCCGCGCCCTGGTCGGTGCGCTGGCTTCGCTCGGCGCCGGTTCCGCCGCCATCGGGTCCGGCGCCGCCGCCGCTGCCGCATCGGCCTCGCCCGCTGCAGGGGCTTCGGGCGGGCCGCGCGTGCTGCGCTGCGTGCTGCGCAACCGCGACAACGGCTTCGACCCGGCCTTCGTGTCCGACGTGATCTCGGCCGCGCTGGCCAACAGCCTGTTCGATGCGCCGCTGACCTACGACCCGCTGGCCCGCCCGGCCAAGCTGAAGCTCAACACCGCGGCGGCAATGCCCGAGCCGAACGCCGACTTCACGCGTTGGCTGTTCCGCATCAAGCCGGGCATCGAGTTCACGCCGCATCCGGCCTTCGGCGGCAAGCCGCGCGAGCTGGTCGCCGCCGACTACGTGTTCTCGGTCAAGCGCTACTACGACCCGGCCGTGCGCAGTCCGACGCTGTTCCACTATGAAGGCGCCGGCCTGCTCGGCCTGACCGAGTTGCGCAAGAAGGCGCTCGACGCCAAGGCGCCGTTCGACTACGACACCGAGGTCGAGGGCATCCGCGCCCTGGACCGCTACAGCTTCGAGGTGCGGACCGCGCGCCCGGCGCCACGGCTGCCCTACGTGTTCGCAACGGGCGCGGTCAGCGGCGCCCTCGCGCGCGAGGTGGTCGTCGCCGAAGGCAAGAACATCGCCGAGAAGCCCATCGGCACCGGCGCCTTCGTGCTCGACACCTGGCTGCGCGGCGCGCGCATCGTGCTCGTGCGCAACCCGCGCCACCGACACGAGGTCTACGAGGCCGAGCCCGAGCCGACAGACCCGGCCGATGTGGCCGCCGCCACGCGCCTGAAGGGCCGCACGCTGCCGCTGGTCGACCGGGTCGAGCTGCAGATCGTCGAAGAAGCGCAGCCGCGCTGGCTGAGCTTCCTCAACGGCCAGGCCGATCTGCTCGAAGTGCCGCCGGAGTTCACGTCGCTGGCCTCGCCCAACGGCCAGCTCGCGCCCAATCTGGCGCGCCAGGGCGTGCAATTGCGCCGCACCCCGGTGCCGGTGAGCTGGTACACCTACTTCGCGATGGAGAACCCGGTGACCGGCGGCTACACGCCCGACAAGGTGGCACTGCGCCGTGCCGTCGCGCTGGCCTACGACGGCCAGCGCGAGATCGACATCGCCCGCCATGGCCAGGGCGTGGTTGCCCAGACCCTGGTGCCACCGGGCGTGAGTGGTTACGACTCCAAGCTCAAGACCTTGATGAGCGACCACAGCCTGGCGCGGGCCCGTGCCTTGCTCGACCTCTTCGGCTATGTCGACAAGGACGGCGACGGCTGGCGCGAGCGCCCCGATGGCCAGCCGCTGGTGCTCGAGATGTACAGCGAGCCGACCCAGCTCGCCCGGCAGTTGCAGAGCCTGTGGCACAAGGCGACCAAGGCGCTGGGCGTGAAGGTCGAGTTCCGCGTCGCCCAGTGGCAGGAGAACATCAAGGCCAGCCGGGCCGGCCAGCGCATGATGTGGAACACCGGCTGGAGCGCCGCCACGCCCGACGGCAGCTACTTCCTGGACGTGCTGCACTCGCGCAACAAGGGCCAGAGCAACCACGCGCGGTTCGGCGTACCCGAGGTCGACGCCCTGGTCGAGCGCCAGCGTGCGCTGCCCGACGGCCCCGAGCGCCAGGCCCTGATCGCCGAAGCGCTGCGCCGCGCGGTGGCACTGATGCCGATGAAGGTGACCTCGCACCACATGGAGACCTGGGTCTCGAACGCGCGGGTGGTGGGCCTGAAGCCGCACCCCTTCGTGCGCGACTACTGGCGCTTCACCGACATCGAACCGGAGCCTTCGGCGTGAGCGGCGAGGCCGATGCCGGCTCGGGCGGCGGCCTCTCCCGGCGCGAGCTGCTGGCGATCGGCAGTGCGGCTGCGGTCGGCGGGCTCCCAGGGGCCCAGGCCGCGCCCGGCGACGGCCCACGCATCCTGCGCTATGCCTTCCCGGTTGCCGAGACCAGCTTCGACATCGCGCCGATCACGGACCTGTACTCGCGCACGGTCGTGGCCGGGTTCTTCGAAGCGCCGCTGGAGTACGAGTTCCTGGCCCGGCCGACGCGCATGCGGCCCAACACCGCGGCCGAGATGCCCGAGGTGTCGGCCGACTTCCGGACCTTCACGTTCCGCCTGACGCCCGGCATCGTGTTTGCCGACGACCCGGCGTTCGGGGGCCGCCCGCGCGAGCTGGTCGCCGAGGACTACGTCTATTCGCTCAAGCGCCACTACGACCCCCGCTGGAAGAGCGGCAACCTCTACCTGCTCGAGAACGCCGGCATCAAGGGCCTGTCGGAGCTGCGCAAGCGCACGATGGCCGACAAGGTGGCGTTCGACTACGACACGCCGGTCGAAGGCCTGCGCGCGCTGGACCGCTATCGCTTCCAGATCCGGCTGCGCAACACCTCGCCGCGCTTCCTGTACTACTTTGCCGACCCCTCGTTCACCGGCGCGATGGCGCGCGAGGTCGTCGAGCGCTACGGCGACCGCGTCGGCGAGCACCCGGTCGGCACCGGCCCCTTCGTGCTCAAGCAGTGGAAGCGCAGCTCGCGCATCGTGCTGGCGCGCAACCCGAACTACCGCGAGATCCGCTACGACGAACAGCCGGCGGCCGAGGACGGCAGGCTTGTCGCCGCCGCCCAGGCCTTGAAGGGTCGCCGACTGCCGTTGCTGGACGAGGTCCACATCGCCATCATCGAGGCCGAGCAGCCGCGCTGGCTGTCGTTCCTGACCGAGGAGATGGACCTCGTCGAGAACGTGCCCGAGGAGTTCGTGCCGATCGCGCTGCCGAACAACGCGCTGGCGCCCAACCTCGTCAAGCGCGGCATCGGCATGGTGCGCTACGCCCGCGCCGACGTCGCGCTGAGCTACTTCGCGCAGGAGCACCCGGTGGTCGGCGGCCCCGAGCCGCACAAGGTGGCGCTGCGCCGGGCGATCTCGCTGGCGGTGGACATCGAGCGCGAGATCCGCCTGGCGCGGCGTGGCCAGGCGATCCCGGCACAAGGCCCCATCGGCCCCGGCACCTGGGGCTATGACCCCAGGTTCAAGAGCACGATGAGCCAGTTCGACCGGGCCCGCGCCAAGGCGCTGCTCGACCTGCACGGCTACACCGACGGCGACGGCGACGGCTGGCGCGAGCAGCCCAACGGCGAGCCCCTGGTGCTGGAATACGCCACCAGCCCGGACCAGCGCTTTCGCCAGCTCGCCGAGCAGTGGCAGAAGAACATGGACGCGATCGGCGTGCGCATCGAGTTCAAGATCGCCAAGTGGCCGGAGCACCTGAAGGCCAGCCGCGCCGGCAAGCTGATGATGTGGGGCGTGGGCTGGAGCTCGTCGCAGCCCGATGGCGACACCTTCCTCGGCCTGGGCTACGGGCCCAACAAGGGCCAGTCCAACCACGCCCGCTTCGACCTGCCCGCCTTCAACCAACTCTATGAACGGCAGCGCGAGATGGGCGACGGCCCCGAGCGCCTGGCGCTGATGCAGCAGGCGGCCAAGCTGATGGTCGCCTACATGCCCTACAAGGTGCATTGCCACCGCATCTACACCGACCTCGCCCACCCCTGGGTGGCGGGGTACCACCGCAACATCTTCGTACGCGAGTTCTTCAAGTACGTCGACGTCGACCCGGCCGTGCTCGCGCGCCGTGGCGGAGCCCGGACATGACCGATACCTTCCACTTCGACCCGACGCGCCGCACGGCGCTGACCGCCCTGGCCGCCGGCATGGCCGGCCTGCCGACCGGTGCTGCGCTCGCCAAGGCCCAGGCCCAGGCCGATGGAAGCGGCGACGGCAAGAAGGTTCTGAAGGTCTGCTTTCTGATCGCCGAGACCGGCTTCGACCCGGCGCAGGTCACGGACATCTATTCGCGCACGGTCACGCCGCACATCTTCGAGTCGTTGTACTGCTACGACCACCTCGCGCGGCCGGTCAAGGTCGTGCCGCTGACCGCCGACGGCGAGCCCGAGGTCAGCGACGACTTCCGCACCTTCACCATCAAGCTCAAGCGCGGCATCTTCTTCGCCGACGACCCGGCCTTCAAGGGCAACAAGCGCGAGCTCACGGCGGCCGACTACGTCTACGCCTACAAGCGCTACGCCGACCCGGCGACCAAGTCACCGACCTGGAGCTCGGTGGACAACTTCGGCATGGTCGGCCTGCGCGAGCTGCGCAAGGACGCGATCGACAACAAGAAGCCCTTCGACTACGACCGCGAGATCGAGGGCCTGAAGGCGCTGGACCGCTACACCTTCCAGGTCAACGTCGAGCAGGCGCGCCCGCGTCTGGTGGAACTGATGATGGCGGGTGCCGACCTCTACGGTGCCGTCGCGCGCGAGGTGGTCGAGTTCTACGGCGACAAGATCATGGCCCACCCCGTGGGCACCGGCCCGTACCGGCTGGCGCAATGGCGCCGCTCGTCGTTCATCGCGCTCGAGCGCAGCCCCAGCTACCGCGAAGTTCGCTGGGACGCCCAGCCCGCGGCCGACGACGCCGCCGGACAGGCCATCGCGGCCAAGCTGCGGGGCAAGCGCCTGCCCATCGTCGACCGGGTCGAGATCTCGATCGTCGAGGAGGCTCAGCCGCGCTGGCTGAGCTTCCTGAACCGGCAGTTCGACTACCTCGAGGTCCCGGGCGAGTTCGTACCGGCTGCAATGCCCGGCGGCCAACTGCGGGCGGACCTGGCCAAACAGGGCATGCAGGCGCAGCGGGTGCTGATGCCCGACATCGTGTTGAGCTACTTCAACATGGAAGATCCGGTGGTGGGCGGCATGGAGCCGGCCAAGGTGGCGCTGCGTCGCGCGATCTGCCTCGGGGTGGACGTCGAGCGCGAGATCCGCCTCACGCGGCGCGGCCTGGGCATTCCGGCGCAGAGCATCGTCGTGCCGCACAACAGCGGCTACGACCCCAGGTTCAAGAGCGAAAGCGGCGAGTACAGCGTGCCGCGCGCCAAGGCGCTGCTCGATCTCTTCGGCTACACCGACAAGAACAACGACGGCTGGCGCGAGCAGCCCGACGGCTCGCCGCTCGAACTGGTCTACGCGACCAGTCCGGACCAGACCAGCCGCCAGTTGAACGAGGAGTGGCGGCGCAACATGCATGCCCTGGGCATCCGCATCCGCTTCGCGGCGGCCAAGTGGCCCGAGAACCTCAAGGCCGCGCGCGCCGGCAAGCTGATGATGTGGGGTGTGGGCTCGCTTGCCGCCTCCAGCGACGGATGGCAGAACCTGCAGCGCCTGTACGGCCCCCAGGCAGGGCAGCAGAACCTGGCGCGCTTCAAGCACGCCGAGTTCGACACGATCTACCAGCGCATGTCCGAGATCCCCGACGGCCCCGAGCGGCTGGCGCTGTTCGACCGCGCCAAGCGCATTTCCGTGGCCTTTGCCCCCTACAAGTTCCACTGCCACCGCTTCCGCGTTGACGCCCAGTACCCCTGGCTCACCGGCTGGCGGCGCCCGCTGTTCTGGCAGGAGTGGTACCACATGGTCGATGTCGACATGGGGATGCGCGCCGCGTCCGAGGCCTGAATCGACATGGCCCAGGACCCCCGCCGACGTGCCTGGCTGCAAGCGGCCGCAGCCAGCGGCCTGATGCTGCCGGCGCTGGCGCAGCCGGTGCGCGCGGCCCCGGGGGCCGCGCCCGCAGCCAGGGTGTTGCGGGTGTCGCTGCAGACCGCAGAGGCCGGATTCGACCCGGTGCGTGTCGGTGACGAGAGTTCGTTCCGTGTCATCGCCCACATCCTCGAGTCGCCGCTGAGCTTCGATCCGCTGGCCAACCCGGTGACGCTGGTGCCGCGCACCGCCGCGCGGATGCCGGAGATCGACGCCGATTTCAGGCACTGCGTACTCACGCTGAAACCGGGCATCTTCTTTGGTGACGACCCGGTGTTCCAGGGTCGGCCGCGCGAGCTCACGGCGGCCGACTACGTCTACACGATCAAGCGCTTCTTCGACCCGGTGCTGCGCAGCGAGCACCTCTTCATCTGGGAGAGCCTGAAGATTGTCGGCATGGCGGCGTTGCGCCAGCGCGCGCTCGACGGCAAGAAGCCGCTGGACTACGACACCGAGGTGCCGGGCCTGCGCGTGATCGACCGCTACCGCTTCGAACTGAAGCTCGAGCAGCCGGCACCGCGCATCGCGTTCAACTTCACCTCCCCGATCACCTGCGGTGCGGTGGCGCGCGAGGTCGTCGAGGCCTACGCCGCGGACCCGATGGCGCACCCGGTGGGCACCGGGCCGTTCCGGCTCGCGCAGTGGCGCCGCGGCTCACGCATCGTTCTCGAGAAGAACCCGCGCTTCCGGCGCGAGGTCTTCGCCGGCGAGCCGGCCGAAGGCGACACACAGGCGCAGGCGATCGCGAAGCAGCTGAAGGGCGCCACGGCGCCACTGCTGGACCGCATCGAGATCGACATCGTGCTCGAGGACCAGCCGCGCTGGCTGGCCTTTCTGGGTGGCGAGCACGACCTGCTGCGTCTGCCCGCGAGCTTCGGTGCCAAGGCGCTGCCGGGCGGAAAGCTGGCGCCTTATCTCGTCAAGCAGGGCCTGCGGGTGCGGCGCCAGGCCGTGCCGTCGATCGCCCACACCTTCTTCAATTGCACCGACAAGACGGTCGGTGGCATGGCGCCGGGCAACGTCGCCCTGCGCCGCGCCATCGCGCTGGCCTATGACAGCGAGTCCGAGATCGCGCTGGCCTACGGCGGCCAGGCGACGCTGGCGCACAGCATGATCCCGCCGCTGTGCTACGGCCACGAGGCCGATCTGCGCGGCGAACTCGGCCGCGCCCGGCCGGCGCGCGCCAAGGCGCTGCTCGACCTTCACGGCTACCTCGACCGCAACGGCGACGGCCTGCGCGAGCACCCCGACGGCCGGCCGCTGCAGCTGCTGATCTCGTTCCCGCAGGACCAGCGTTCGCGGCTGATCAGCGAGCTGTGGCTGCGACGGCTCAAGGCCATCGGCATCGACGCGAAGTTCGAGTTCCAGACCTTTGCCGAGCTGATCCGCAAGTCGCTCGCGGGCCAGATCATGATGTGGGGCTTCCAGTGGGGCGCCAGCGCGCCCGATGGCGACCAGTTCCTCGCCCTGGCCTACGGTCCCAATGCCGACCAGAGCAACGACGCACGGTTTGCGCTGCCGGAATTCGACCGCCTGTACGAAGCCCAGCGCGTGCTGCCCGACGGACCCGAGCGACTGGCGCTGATGCGCCGGGCCACGCGGACCATGCTGGCGTGGATGCCCTACATCCCGCACAGCTACCGCATCGAGTCCGACCTGATGCACCCGCAGGTCTACGGCATCGTGCGCCAGCCCTTTACGAGCGACTGGTGGCGCTGGACCGGCGTCGGCGACGCTGCGGCCTGATCGCCACCTCGGTCCCGCCAGCCGCGTTGATCAGCCGCCTTGTTGCGAGACGATGGTCACGCGGCGGTTTTCAGGAGCTGCCGGATCGGCCGGGTTCATCAATGCGCTCGAGCCCTTGCCGACAGCGCTGACACGTTCGCTCGCCAGACCGTGTTTTTCGACCAGGTACTGGCGCACGCTTTCGGCGCGGGCCTGTGACAGCTTCAGGTTGCGCTCGTCGCTGCCCCGCGGGTCGGCATGGCCTTCGATCGTGAATCTCAGGGTCGCGAGCTGATTGCTCTTCATCGCCCCGGCCAGCACGTCCAGCGCGTTGCGCGCACGGCCGGACAGTTCGGCCGAGTCGGTGACGAAGGTCACCAGGATGCCGGCCCGCTTGCTCTGCTGGGCGGCTGCGCCGGCGCCGACGCTGCCGGCCGCCGCTGCGGCCGGCCGCATGCCGATGCGGATGCTGCGCGAGACCGCCTCGGGCTCGGCGCCGGAGGCCGCGGACTCGGGGGCAGACGGCTTGAGAAGGTCGATCATCGCCTTCTCGGTGACCTGGCTCTCCTTGAGCACCTGTTCCTTGGCGGCCTGGGCGTGCACGCCGGTGTGCATCAGTGCCGCTCCGAGGAGCAGGGCGCCGAACGTGGCCAGGCGCAAGGCCGTGGCGGTGGGGGCGGCGAGGCGAACGGTGCGGGGGCTGTTCATGGGGCTGACCTTCGACGGCGGCAGATTCGAACCGGGATGGTAGCGATCACGGGCCGCAGAGACGCCATTTCGCCATGGGGGGTGGGTCTGCCCCAGTGGACCAAGGTATCAGCAACCGACCCGCGGCGTGATAACTTGCCGGCCTGCCCCCAGCGGGGCGCTACCTCGGCCCCCGATGACCGAAACCACCACCGGCTCCGTGCTGCTGGCCGACGACCACGGCCTGGTCCGACACGGTCTGCAACTTTTGTTGCATGAGGTGCTGCCCCGGCTGCAGGTGCAGCTGGCGAGCTCGCTGGCCGAAACGCTGCACATCCTCGACACCGCCGGGCGCTTCGACCTCGTGCTGCTGGATCTGACGCTGACCGACGTGCATGGGCTGGCCGGCCTGCATCGGCTGCGCGAGGCGCATCCCTACGTGCCGGTGGTGATCCTGAGCGCGCAGGACGACCGCGACACCGTGCTTGCGGCGCTCGATGCCGGCGCGATGGGCTTCATCAGCAAGGCGGCGTCGCCGGCCGAGCTTCGGGCCGCGCTGACGCGGGTGCTGGTCGAACGCACGATCCACCTGCCGCAGTCGGTCTCCGGCGGCATGGCGGCGGCGCCGGAATCGGCGGCCGGCCGCTCGTTGTCGGAGCTGCAGGCCTTGGGCCTGACCGAGCGCCAGATCGAAGTCCTGGGCTACGTCGTGCAGGGCTTGCGCAACAAGGAGATCGCGCGGCTGCTCGACCGGTCCGAGGTGGTCGTGAAGAAGCACGTCACGGCGACCCTGCAGGCACTGGGCGCGCCCAACCGCACCAAGCTGCTGGTGCTGCTGTCGCAGCGCGGTTACCGGGTGCCGGCGATGCGCAGCGCGGCGCCCGACTGACGACGGCCATGCCGGATCCCCGAGCGCCCGCCCGCAGTGCCGAGGCCGGCGAGGTCGAGACGCGCGAGCTGTTGACGACGCTGCCTCGGCGCCGGCGTCGGCTCGGCCTGGCGCTGATCGCCATGGGTGCGCTGCTGCTGGCGGCGCAGTCGCTGCTCGAGTGGGTGCTGCCCTACGACCCGACGGTGATGGACGCCTTGCGCGGGCGCCTGCCCGAGCCGGTGGTGACGGCCCTGGTCGGTCTGGGTGCCGTCGGCCGGGCCTGGGGCTGGGCGGTGCTGGCGCTTGTCGGCCTCGTCCTGCTGGCCCTTCGCGGGCCCTGGGTGCGCTGGCTGGCGTGGCCGGTGGGCGTCTGGCTGGGCTGCGTCTACATCGGGGTGGGCGGGGGCATGTCGGCGCTGGCGCTGCTGCTGCTGGTCGGTGTCGCGAGCCTGGGCTGGCAGGCGCGCCGTGACGGGGGTCTGGCGCTGCTGGCAGGCACCGCGCTGGTCACCGCGGGCTGGGACCTCTGGCTCGCCAGCGCGCCGACCCTGGCGGTGGTGGCGGCGGTGCTGCTGGCGATGTTTGCCTGGATCGACCACCAGCACATCCGCGCCAGCGACCGCCGGCTGCTGCAGGCCCTGGGCGAACGCGAGGCCCTGATCCGCGACCTGGCGTCCCGTGGCCGTGAGCTGGCCGGCCTGCAGGGCGCACGCACACGGCTGCTCGCCAGCATCAGCCACGACCTGCGCCAGCCGCTGCAGGCGGTGCGTCTGTTCGCCGAGGCCCTGCAATCGCGCGCCGGACTCGACGCCGCGGCCGCCGAGCTGCTGCGCCAGCAGATGCGGGCAGCCGACGATGCGGTGGCGATGCTCGACCAGTTCAGCGAGTTCTCGGCCATCGAACACGGTGCCCTGAGCTCGCATCCCGAGCCGGTCGATGTGCGCGAGGTGCTCGAAGGCGTCGCGGCGTCGCTGCGTGCGTTGCATCACCCGAGCCAGCTGCAGGTTCGTGTCCACGGCCGGCATCACCGCGTGCTGACCGACCGCACGCAGCTCGGTCGTCTGGTGCAGAACCTCGCCGGCAACGCGGTCCGCTACAGCCTGGGCCTGCGCCCCGGCACGCCGGCGCGCGTCGTGCTCGCGGTGCGGCCGCATCGGCAGGCAGGCAGTCCCGGGCTTGCGGTCGACGTGGTCGACAACGGCCGCGGCATTCCGACGCATCAGCTGCAGATGATCTTCCAACCCTATGTCCAGTTGCCGGGCGACGGCGCGCCGCAGCCCGATGACGGCGCCCGGGCCTCGCGTGCCTCACGAGAGGGGCGTGGCCTGGGCCTCGCCATCGTGCGCGGGCTGGTCGCCCAGCTCGGCCTGGAGATCGCCCCGGTGCGATCCGCGGTCGGGCGTGGCACGCGCTTTCGGATCCTGTTGCCTCCCGCGCTGATGAACCTGCCTGAGCCCGCAGGGGCTGCCGTGGGTCAGGCACCGGGGGCCGCCCCGGTCGCCAGAACGGTCCCCGGCCGAAAGTCGTCGGCACTCGAGGGCTGGCTGCTGGCGGTACTCGACGACGAAGCCGGCCCGCGCAACGCGCTGAAGGCCGCGCTGGAGGCCGCGGGTGCGACCGTGGTGGCTGGCGCGTCGCTGGCGGAGCTGGGCCCGCGGCTGGACGCCGAGCCCCGATTCCCCGACGCGCTGCTGTTCGACCTCGATCTCGGTCCTGGCGAGCCCGACGGCGTGGCCGCGGTCGTCGAGCTGCGCGCCGCCTGGGAGTCGGCGGTGCCGGCCGTCATCGTCACCGGTCGTATCGCAGCTCTCGGCACCGTGCCTCTGCCGCGACACTGCCTGCTGCTGGCCAAGCCCTTGGCCATGTCCACCCTGGTCGCGGCGTTGCACCAGCTGGTGCCGCAGCGGCGCCCCCCCGAAGTCATCGGCTGAGGGGACAGACAAGCGGCCCGCGGCGCGCCAGAATGTTTCCAAGCGTTGTTCCCCCCTCCTCCAAATCGGCCGCGCGTCTTCCGACCCCCGACATGTCCAGTCCCGGCACCTTCGCCCCAGCCTTCGATGACGCCTTGCCCGGCGGCCTTGCCACACCCCGTCGGCAGTGGCTTGCCAGCCTCGGGGCCCTGTGCCTCGGCGCCATCGGGCCTGGGGTTGCCCTGGCGCAAAGCCCCGGCTTTGTGCTGCTGAGCGACGCCGAGGCTCTCCGCGCCCGGGAGGCAGAGGCCGAAGGCCGTATCCAGCCTCCAGTGCGGACACGCGGCTTGCGGCCTCAAGCCCCGGCGATCCAGGTCATTGCGCCGCAAGCTGCCGGCGACACCGCGGTGCCGATGCCGCTGCGCCTGGAGTTCGGCTTCACGGCGGCCCCCGGTGCGCGCATCGTGCCGGGCAGCTTCAGGTTGCTGTACGGCATGCTGCGGATCGACCTGACCGAACGGTTGCGCCCGCACGCCACCGTCAACGAGCGCGGGGTGCTGGTCGAGCGGGCATTGATGCCCCCCGGCAACCACCGGATGTGGGTGCAGGTCGGCGACGACCAGGGCAACCTCGGCGAGCAGGAACTCCGCTTCCGCATCGGCGGCGGCTCCTGAGCGACTGGACGCTGGCGATGACCGCACTACCGCGCGTCGGGATCGTCCATGCCGTCGCGGCGCTGCTGGCGCTGCTGGCCTGGACCCGCGTCGTGGCCGCCGGCGCGGAACTCGACACCCGCACGATCATCGAGGCCCTGCGCCTGCCCGCGGCGGGCGCCGAGGCCCCCCGGACACGCAACCTCGCGGTGGTCGCCCGGGGTCCGGCCGACCTTCTGCCGTCTGCAGCGGCAGCCCCGGCCCTTGCCGAAGCCACGCAGGAGGCAGAACGCCCTGCGGTGCCGCCGCCCAGCCTGTCGTTGGCGCTCACCTTTGCCAGCAACTCGGCCGAGTTGCGGCCCGAGAACGGGCGGGTTCTCGGCCAGCTGGTCGCCGCCATGCTGTCGCCCGAACTGCGCGGCCAGCGCTTCCTGATCGAAGGCCACAGCGATGCCCGCGGTGTCGCCGTGGCCAACCAGCGCCTGTCGCTTGAACGCGCCGAAGAGGTTCGCCAGTACCTCGTGGCGCTGGGTGTGCCCGCCGGGCGCTTGCGCGCGGCAGGGCGTGGCGCCCAAATGCCGGCCAATCCGGCCGATCCTGCGGCGGCCGAAAACCGCCGCGTCCGAGTGGTGGCCTTGCCATGAACCCCATCGTCCGCAGCGCGCACGCTGCAGCCTCGGCCCGCCGCCTGATGTCGATTGCGGCGCTGGCCGTGATGGCCGCAACCTTGGCGACCCCGGCCCGGGCCGAGCCGCAGCGCCATGCCTTGATCGTCGCGATCGGCGAGTACAGCGACCCGGCCGTGCCGCCGCTGCGCGGCATGCGCCACGACGTGGCCAGTGCCGGCCGCATCGCCACCGCTCTGGCGGTGCCGCCTGCCAACGTCAAGCTGCTGCGCGACCACGACGCGACTGCGGCAGCGATCCGCTACCAGATCAAGACCCTGACCGACCGGGTGGCGGTGGGCGACCGGGTGTTTGTCTACTACTCGGGTCACGGCACCCGCAGTCCGGACCCGGACTCTGGCCCGGCTGGAGGCCCTGGCGCCACGACCTGCACCGAGGGACTGCTGGCCGCCGATGGCCGTGTCCTGGGCAACGCCGACCTCGCCGAGGCGCTGGCGCCGCTGGCGCGCAAGGTCGACAAGCTGATCGTGTTCTATGACGCCTGTTACAGCGGCGGTGTCGCCAGCGAGGCGGCGCGCACGCGTTCACTGCGCGGCGCCGCGGGTGCCGACGAAGTCATCACCGCCAAGTTCACCCGGCTGGGCACGGCGCCGGCCTGCGCCGGGGCGAGCAACCTGCGCACGCGCAGCCTCACCGGCGAGCTCGGCCAGCGCCGGACCTGGCCCGACAACGTGGTGCACATTGCCGCCGCGCGCAGCGACGAGGTCAGCTTCGACAGCTCCTACAGCGGCGGCTATGCCACGACCGCCTGGCGCGACTGCCTGCTCGGCGAAGCGCGCGACATCGACGGCAGCGGCGCGATCACCGTGGCCGAGGTCAGCGCCTGCGCGCAGGTGCGGCTGGACCGTCTGCTCACCGGCCTGCCGGGTGTCGCCGGCCAGAACCTGGTCGTCGCCGGCAATGCCAGCATCGTGCCGCTGGCGATGATCGCGCCAGCGGCGGCTGCGGCCGTGTCCCCGGCCACCGCCGCAGCACCGGCAGCACCCGCCGCGCTCGGCGCCCGTCCCCAGGCCGCCGCGGCGCCGCTCGCAACTCCGATGCAGGTGCTGGCCGAGGTGCATGCCCAGCGCGACCAGTCGCGGGCGCTCGAGTTCCGCGTCGCCAAGCCGCGTCTGGTTGCCGGGCGCGACGTGCTGGCGATGGAGATCCGCTCGCCCCGCGCCGGGCATCTGTACATCGCGCTGGCCCATGCCGACGGCCGTGGCCTGACCCTGCTGTACCCGAACGCGCTGGACGAGGACAACCGGGTTGCCGCCGGTGCGCTGCACCGCCTGCCGAGCCCGCGCTGGGCGGTGGTCGCGCAACCGCCGGCCGGCACCGAAACCCTGCTCGCGATCGTCACCGACCGGCCCCGGCCGCTGAACGACCTGCTGCTCGACCCCGACAGCCGTGCCAGCCCGTTCATGCGCAGCCTCACCGACGTCCGCGGGCGCTCGGTGCTGCAGCAGGTGCTGCTCGGCCAGGAGGCCTTCGGCGCCGCGCTGCTCGAGGTCGAGACCGTGATGCCTGGCGCGGCCCCAACGGCGCCTTCAACCGCCCCGCGCTGAGTCCGCCGCGAGCCGCGCCGCCAGCGCGTCGCCGACCTGGCCCATGAAGGCCTGCACGCGGGCCGTGCGGCGCAGGTCCGGGTGGGTCAGGATCCACAGCGGCACCGCCAGTTCGGGCAAGGTCTCCGACACCGGCACCAGATCCGGGTGCCGAGCCTGCATGAAGGTCGGCAGCACGCCGATGCCGATTCCGGTGCCGAGCATCGCCGCGACTGCGTTGAACAGGTCCACCCGCACACGGATCTGGGCCTTCGCAAGATGCTGCTGCATCCAGCGGTCGTAAACCCGCGTCAAGGTGTCGCGCTCGAAGGTGACCCAGGGCGCTTCGGCGACCAGCGTCGCCAGCGGTTGCACCGATTGCGGCAGCCCGGGGGCACCGCGGCGGGCATAGACCCGGCATTGCGTCATGCCCAACGGCCGGCCGACCAGATGCTCGGCGACGTTGACCGACAGGCGCAAGGCGACATCGGCCTCCTTGCCGGGCCCGTCGCCCGGGCTGCCGGCGGCACGCCGCGACAGGTCGACCAGGAAGGCGTTCTCGACGACCTCGACCTCGACCCCAGGGCAGGCCCGCGCGAAGGCGGCCAGCGGCTGCGGCAGCAGGTGTTCCATCACGACAAACGCGGTCGTCACGCGCAGCGGCCCCACCAGCTCCTGGTCGCGGCCGAGCACCTGGCGTTCGATGGCATCGGCCTGGTCGGCCATGCGCTGGGCTGCGGCCAGTACCGCCAGGCCGGCGTCGCTGGCCTGCCAACCGCGCCGCGAGCGCTCGAACAGCCGCGCACCCAGTGCCGCCTCCAGGGCGTCGAGCCGGCGCAGCACGGTCGTGGCATCCACCGCCAGTGCACGCGCGGCACCGGCCACCGACCGCGCCTGGCCCAACGCCAATGCAACCCGCAGATCGCTCCATTCCATCGCCACGCTCCTGTGCTCTTGGGACATGCTCGCGGCATTTTTGCAGGCAAAGTCTGCGATGGCGTGGCTTGTCGGCAATCTTGGGGCTATCTAGAGTCCGATCCCTGGAGTCAATGCCTTGAGCAACCGGCCGCCATGCCGCCACAGTCCCCATCCCCCGCCACGCCACCACTGCGCCTGCTGGAGCACCGCCCCCGCCCGGCGGCCAAACCGCGCCTGAGTTCGCTCGCCGTTGCCGTTGCGGCCGAGACATCCTGGTGGCAGCGCTGCTGGCGCCGCGTGACCGGCGACGCGAAAGGACGGCGCGCCCCGCACGCGTGAAGTCTTCACGCCGGCGGCCGATGCCGCCCGGCCGGTCACCGAGGATTCATCCTTTTGAGGCTTCCTTGCCTTGCGCGGCGCGCGGCTCGGGCGCAGCATCGCCGGCTCTGTCGCTCCCACGGCCGCCGGATCAGGGCGGCGCTCTTCGTCGCGCCATGCAGATCCGCGTACTCGGCTGTTCGGGTTCGATTGCCGCCGGCAGCCGAACCACCTCGTTTCTGGTCGACGACCAGGTGTTGATCGACGCTGGCACGGGCGTGGGTGACCTCACGCTCGATGAGCTGGCGCGCATCGAGCACATCTTCGTCACCCATTCGCACCTGGACCACGTGCTTGCCATCGGCCTTCTGGCCGACAGCGTGACACGCCGCCGTGCCGCGCGCGGCGCCGGGCCGGTGACGGTGCACGCGCTGGCGCCAACGCTCGAGGCGCTGCGGCGGCACATCTTCAACGGCGCGATCTGGCCCGACTTCACGCGGCTGCCGAGCCCGGAGCACCCGGTGTTGGCCTTGCAGGCGCTGGCCGTGGGCGAGGTCGTGCATGTCGAGGGCGTGCACGTCGAGGCGCTGCCGGCGTCGCATACCGTCCCGGCTTGCGGCTATGCCGTGCATCCGGCCACGGCCGGCGGCGGGGCCTGGGTCTTCACGGGCGACACCGGCCCGAACCCGGCGCTGTGGGCGCGCCTGCGGCAATTCAAGGTCGCGGCGCTGGTCATCGAGACGGCCTTCCGCGACGACGAACATGCCCTGGCGTCGATCAGCCAGCACCTGTGCCCCCGAGCCTTGCAGGCCGAGCTGGCGCAGTTTGCGGCGCCGGCCGACGTCTACATCACGCACATCAAGCCCGGCGAGGTCGACACCGTGATGGCCGAGATCGCCGCCCAGGCCAGCCTGCACCGCATCCACCGGCTCACCACCGGTCAGGTCCTGGCGCTGGACTGACGTTTTTTGTCACGCGCTGACACACTGCGCCGCACCGATGTGACCAGACCGGTCATCCCTTGTGAACGGGATCACGGAACTCCGAGGGAATGACCCGAAATCCAGGCTGGCACGACCCCTGCATTCAAGGGGATCGTCGCCGCGCTGACACCCATTGAACGGACCTCGCGGCGGTCTTCCCTCAGACCCGTCTCGCAACCCGTTTTTCTCCAGGAGCTCACGAATGAAGCGCGTTCAACAAGGTTTCACCCTGATCGAACTGATGATCGTCGTCGCGATCATCGGCATCCTCGCCGCCATCGCGGTGCCGCAGTACCAGAACTACGTGACCAAGGCGCGTTGGGCTGATCTGAACACCGCCACGGCGCCGTTCAAGCAGGCGATTTCGCAGTGCCTGCAGGAGAACAACGGCACGGTGGCTTCGTGCGACAGCGCCGCCGAACTGAATGTGACGCTGCCTGCCAACAACACCGGCAACATGGCATCGATGACCATCACCGCCGATACCGCTGCCATTGTCGCGACGGGCAATGCGACGGTTGGTAACTGCGTTGTGACGTGGACCCCCACAGTGAGCGCCAGCCGTGTAGCCTGGGCGGGTGTCACCAGCGGCGCCAATTGCTCGAAGGCCCAGACCGGCATCGACGCCGCAGCGGGTACCTAAACTCTCCGAGCAGACTGAAGCCTCGTGCGAGGCACCTGAACGCCCACCGCCCGGTGGGCGTTTCTCTTTGCGATCGTCGATGACATCCTTGCCGCAACGAGTAGTCGCGATCAGCCTGTTGGCCCTGGTGGGCTTGCTGCCTTGGCTGGTGGCGGATGTGGGGAATGACTGGCATCCGCACGATGCGACCCGGCTCGCCAGCGTCGCCCTGGCCCTGGTGGCGGGCCTGGGGCTGCTGCTTCCGGCTTCGACCGGTGACCCGGGGCTGCAGCGGGGCTTGCGTCATGCGGCGTTGGCATTGCTGCTGGCTGCGGTGATCCGCGCGATGGTTGCGCCGTTCCCGGTGCAGGCCCTTCGTGAGGTGGCGACACTGCTGGCGATGGTGACAGTGGCGACCTTGCTGGGCCGCGCCGCCTCTCCGCTCCTGCTGGCCCGGGCCGTTGTCGCGGCCACCGCAGCTTATGCGGTGTCAATGCTCGC
>Ga0209985_10000735_pt1 | contig 34604 bp, 33 predicted proteins | sample NOAtaG_FD_187305 | JGI IMG/M metagenome (GOLD analysis project Ga0209985, IMG submission 187305) | Freshwater lake microbial communities from Lake Erie, under a cyanobacterial bloom - NOAA_Erie_Diel6S_1000h metaG (SPAdes) (version 2) | ecosystem: Environmental > Aquatic > Freshwater > Lake ...
AGGATCGTAAATAAATTTCCTCCTTTCGTTCACACCTGTTTGGAAAAAGAACAAGGTCATATTAGCTTCACCCGTCCCAAAACCTCTTTGTCATGCAGAACGCAGAACGCAGAACGCAGAACGCAGAACGCAGAACGCAGAACGCAGAACGCAGAACGCAGAACGCAGAACGCAGAACGCAGGTGCGCCGGTGGCACTGGCGCTGATCGCTGGTTTGGTCGCATGTGACCGGGCGATGGCCCAAAGCCCGTACATCCCACCCGACATCTTTGGGGATGCACATCAAGGAACCTGCATGATACGCAAGAACAATGGGCAGGTGTTGGACAGCGACCTGCAACAGCGGCCCGAGATCAAAGGCTATTTTGAAGGCTCGCCAATAGGGATCTATCTCAGCGATAAGAGCAAGGTGTCCTTTACCCTTGCGGCCATGCACCATGACAGCGTAACGGCTGACACGCTCTATCGGGTGGACATGGTGCTCTCCAAGACAAAGGAACGCACACCCAACTTCCACTACCCTGCAGTCGGCATTGCGAACTACTATCGCGGCTCCATAGCAGCCGAAGGCGTTGTAGCCAATTACCGCGCTGTTTATACGAACATTGAGGACAGTATTGATTGCCACTTCTACGGCTCAAAAGGTGGGCCTCGGATCGCTTTTGTCATCCACCCGGGTGGCAACCCCGCTGATATCAAGCTCAGCTTCCTGGGGCAGGACAGCCTTGGTGTGGACTGGCAAGGAGCGCTGAAGGTGTATTTGGAGGATAAGTGGGTGAAGTTGGAACAGGCCGTGGCCTACCAGGTCTCGGGTACAACACTCATACCGGTGCCTTGGACCGGCGGTTACACGCACGAGGAAGGCACCGCCTACGCGGGCTTCACTTTTGGCAGCTACAACCCGGAATTACCGCTCATCCTACAAATAGGCTATCCTGCCATGATGGGCGGGGGTGGCCCACCGGAACAGCGCAATTTGAACTGGAGCACCTACGCTGGCGGCAGTGGCGGCGATGAACTGGAATGTGTGGAGGTTGATGAGGTAGGTGATGCCTATGTGTGTGGGTATGCCATGGGGAGTTTCTACCCTGCGGATGATGGCTTCATTGCGTTCGCTCCAGCACAAGGCAATCCCGCTGGCACCATGGACGCCGTTGTAATGAAAGTGGAGGCCGCCACGAAGGAGACTCCTTGGATCACTTACTACGGTGGAACAACGGGCTTCGAGCAGTGGTATGCACGGACAAAAGCGCACAAGTTGGCTGTTTACAAATGGACCGACGAAGATTTGAAGTGTGTGTTTGTTACTGGCAGTACTACCTGTATTGACTTCCCGACAGGCTATGACCTTTTACCCGCATTTCAGAATGCCTACATTCAAGATTATCTCGGCGGCGTAACGAGAATGTGGTTGGGAGCTTTCCGAAAAAGCAATGGAGCACGCAGATGGGCCACCACACATGGCGAAACAGGTGATGCGACCTGGAGTGAGCATGGATTGGCCATAGATGTTGACCAATCTGGAAGGCTGGCGGTCGGCGGTCAATTGGAGTCCTTCTACAACTTCAATAGTGTTGTACCTCAATTCCCATCCGTGTCTTTCGGGAACTTCAATCGCCCTATCGGTGGGGGGTTCTTCGTTGTGTTCAACGAGGACTATGAAATTGCATGGGCAACCACCTTTGCAGAGTTCCGTCCCGAGGACACATTTTCAAAGATCACAGACTTAAAGATCATTGAAGACAATCTAACCACATACCCTGAACTATGGTTAACCGGTTGTAGTGACGTGGGCAGTAACGACCCGTTCGATGTTGTCCCAAACCAAGGTGCTTACTTCAAAGCAACAAGTAATCAACCATCGGCCTTTATCGCAAAATTCAATCTGGAATACGGCGACCTTATGTACTCCACAAGATGGGGAGGCGACGATGTCAGTGAGGGCTATGGATTGGAGATCACCTCAAAAGCCATCTGGGTAGTTGGCTACACGAATGATAATGAGCTGACGCTAGCCGATTGTCCTGACCCAGGGGGCCCAGGGGTCCATCACTCAACGGTGCACGCAGGCACCACGTTCAGTCAGGGTGCCGATGGATTCATCCTTCGAGTTGAACGACAGCCACACACGTTATCGTACGGCACCCTAATCGGAGGTAATCGTGACGACATCCTATTGGACGTCAACTCCAACCCTGGTGGCCAGATCTACATAACAGGTGAAACCCGAAGTAGTGTAGGCTTCTCAACAGACCTCAATACGAACTACTACTTCCAACCACAACAGAATGTATGGAACCGGCGTGATGGATTGATCCTTTCCATTGATGATAACGAGACACCGACCATCCGCTGGCGCAGCGCATTTGGGGGGACTAAAAGCGATAGGGGTTGGGGCATCGCCGCATCAGCCTCGGAAGTGTTTCTGGTGGGGGCAACTGCTTCGCAAGCCTATGATGATTTCCCCTTGATCGACTTTGACCCAGGCAATCCGTTCGACCTCTATCAGGATTGGAACTTGGAAGGAACATCACAGGGTGAGCCTTGGGTGCCCTTCTATCAGTTCTGCGGCGCCATGGACCATGAGTTCACGCAATGGGGCATTATCGAATCCGTTCTCACCCCGCATGATGGTTTCATTGCCTCCTTTGGCACACAGACGAGCGTGGGTGTGGACGGCATCGGCGACGATAACCCTGATCCGGATATCGCGGTGCTCACATTGCCCGAACCGGGAACCTGGTCCATTCAGCTGCCCGAGAGTTCGGCTTGGACCATAATGGTGTTCGACGCGCTTGGAAGGACTATCCAATCGAATGCAATCGTTGGCACACTGGCTACAATTGACCTTCGTGATAGAGCTGCAGGAACATACTTCCTCCTAGCTCAGGATAGGCAGGGCTTTAGGCACTCCATCAAATTTATTAAGCCATGAGCTCACGAGCATGTCTATTCGGGGCCATGGTATTTATACATAGTGCCGCCACAGCCCAACCTTTCTGGAAGGCCCTTGGTAGAGGAACCGTTTTTGGCAGAGAGGTTCAGACCATTTACGGCGACGCAATCTTAGACCGTCTACTCATCGGCGGCACGTTCATTTCTATGATGAACGATACAGATACCATACTCGGTATTGGACAGGCTGCTTGGAATGGAATTCGTTGGGACAGCCTAGCACATCGGATTCAGCCGATAACAGGAAACTCTGCTCAACAGACCTTCTGGTTCATTCGCTTTCAGGAAAGGCTCTATTCTTGCGGCAACTACGTGATGTCGTCTACCACGGGGACTGAGAATCTGAGCTTTGCTCGTCTAGATGAGCTAGCAATGCGTTGGAATCCATTAGAGTGTGTCAATTCTCCACAAAGTGAGCTTGTTACACTGGCCCCTAAAGAGCCGCAAGGCGGGTCGATTTACGCTACCGGCTTTAGTTATTCCCTTTGTGGATACCCAGCTGCGAGCGTGTTCCGCTATGACGGCACTGCTTTCTACGAGTGGGAACCATGGAGCCTGATCACACCCGCGGATGCCAACTACGCAGGGTTGGTCTTCGACTTCCAAGGATACACCTACGTAAGTGGTTTCTTTCCAGCTCCGGATGGGTCGGGCATCCGCTTCTTCATGCGGTTCAACGGCACCACGTGGGAGGACATACCCGGCTGGAACAACGCACGCGTGGTCAAGGAGATCCTGGTCCAGGATGACCTGTTGTATGTGGCCGGCACCTTTTTGGAGAGCGAAGGTGCGCCTGGCAATGCCATCGCCGTGTTCGATGGCACCACTTGGAACAACATGGACGGTGGCCTTACCCTTGCTCCGGCGCCGAACAGCGTGTCCGCACTGACCATGCAATGGTACCACGGCAAGTTATACGTGGGCGGGCAGTTCGATCACGCGGGCGGTGTGCCGTTAGGGACGGGCGGTATTGCTGTGTGGGATGGTGAGACCTGGAGCAGCATGCCCGGCCAGTTCTATACCTCCCCGACCCAGCCCAATGGTGCCCGAATTGCCGACATCACTGTATGGCGCGATAGTCTGTACATCTGCGGTAGCTTTCAGACCGTTGATGGCCAGCCCGTGCGGCAGGTGGCCCAATACATTGGTGGTGATGAAGATCTGATCCCGGTTGGTCTGTCAGAAGAAAGACCGAAAGCGACCTTCACCCTTTCCCCCAACCCCACCAACGGCCCACTACGCCTGCAAGGCTTGCCCACCGGTGCGCAACGCGTGGTGGTGCGCGATGCACTGGGACGTGTGGCGCATGTGCAGAGCACCAACCTGTACCAATTGGAGCTGGGCCATCTGCCAGCAGGCACCTACATCGTGCAGGTGGTGGATGCGGGCGGTGCGGTGAGGGGGCAGGCGCGCTTCGTGCGGTACTGAAGCAGCTTAACGAGCCACTTCCAGCATGGGGCTTCCTCTCTGCTAACTTCGCCCCATGCGCCTTTGGGCACTTCCCCTTCTGCTGTTGTTGCTGCTGCCCCAGCGCGGCGCCGCCCAGGTGCGTGATAGCAGTTTGGCCATGACCTTGGTCTCGCTGAGCTATGCCTACCAGGTGCCCGGTGGCGATATGGCCCTGCGTTTCGGGGCCAACAGCAACCTGGGTATCAGCGTGCTGTACAAGACCCGCACCAACTGGGCCTTCAGTGCCGAGGCCGGTTTCATGTTCGGCGACCAGGTGAACGAGCCCGGCATTCTGCTGAACACCCTGAACAGCGTAGGCCAGTTGATCGACCAGGACGGACTGATGGCCGACGTGTTCCTGTACGAACGCGGCTATGGTATCTACCTCACGGCCGGGCGATTATTCCCCATCATCGGCCCGAACCCCAACAGTGGCCTGCTGCTGAAGGCGGGCGGCGGCTACCTGCGCCACAAGGTGCGCGTACAGACCCAGAAGAACGTGGTGCCTCAGGTGGAGGATGAATACCTGGAAGGCTACGACCGCCTTACCGCCGGCCCGTCCGGACTGCTGTACCTCGGCTACCAGCACACGGGCAACAAGCGGTTGATCAACTTCCACGTCGGCGTGGAGGTGCAAATGGGCTTTACCTCGTCGTTGCGGGCCTACAACTTCGATACGGAGACCTACAACAACGATAGCCGCTTCGACCTGCTCTCGGGCATCCGTGTGGGGTGGTCGTTGCCGATCTACCGCCAGCACGACGACCGGTACCACTACTACTGATGTCGTTACTCCCTGCACTGGGCACCGGCCTTTACCACCTCGGCGTTCGGCTTGCCGCACCCTTTGTGCCCAAGGCCCGGCAGTGGGTGGATGGCCGCAAAGGCCTGTGGCAGCGGCTGGAGGCCAGGCGCGACCAGCTGCAAGGCTGCTTGTGGATGCACTGCGCCAGCGTGGGCGAGTTCGAGCAAGGGAGGCCCGTGCTGGAGGCCATCAAGGCCGCGCGCCCCGACCTGCCCGTGCTGCTCACCTTCTTCAGCCCCAGCGGCTACGAGGCCCGCAAGAACCTGGCCTCCGGAACACCCAGCGGCCTGGTGACCCATGTGGAGTACCTGCCTCCGGACAGCGCCGCGAACGCCCAGCGCATACTACAGCTGGTGAAGCCGCGCAGGGTGCTGTGGGTGAAGTACGAGTTCTGGCCCAACTACCTGCATGCCCTCAACGCCGCTCACGTACCGGTGGACCTGGTCTCCGGGATCTTCAGGCCGGGGCAGCCGTTCTTCCGGTGGTATGGCGGGGCCTGGCGTTCCATGCTGGGTTGCTTCGCCCACCTTTTTGTGCAGGACGAGGCTTCGCGGGAACTGCTGGCGGGCATCGGCATCACCAACACCACGGTAAGCGGTGATACCCGGTACGACCGGGTGGCCGCGATCGTGAAGGCCAATGAGGAGATTCCGCTGGCCACGGCGTTCGGCGGAAAAGAGGTGGTGGTGATCGCGGGCAGTACCTGGCCCGCTGATGAAGCGCTGCTGTTGGAAGCCTTTCAACTGTTGGGCCATGCACCAAAAGTGCTGGTGGTGCCGCACGAGCTGGATGCGCCTCACCTGCGCTCCATTGAACAACGGTTCCCGAAGCCCTTGGCCCGGTGGTCCGAACTGGAGCATTCGCCTGCCGAAAGCGTGCGCCACACCTTGGGCCAGGAGTCAAGCGCCACGCTGCTCGTGGACCGCATGGGACTGCTGGCGCGGCTCTACCGCCACGGCCACATCGCATACGTGGGCGGAGGGTTCGGCGATGGCATCCACAGCCTGCTGGAGGCAGCGGCCTGGGGCCTTCCCGTGCTGTTCGGGCCACGCCATCACAAGTTCGCCGAGGCGAAAGGCCTGATCGAAGCGGGCGGTGGCTTTGAGGTGCGCAACGCTCGCCAATTGGCCGATATGCTGGAGATCCTGCTACGCGATGCGGCGGTGCGTCGCGAGGCATCGGAGGCCGCAAGCCAGCATGTGCAGGAACGCGTGGGCGCCACACGCACCGTGACCGCGCACGTATTGGCCGAGCTCTGAGCCCTACTTACCGGCCTCCTTGCTGAACTCGATCTTCACCGGCAGGAAACGTCCGCCGAAGATCTTCTCGGTACCCAATGCGAAGTACTCGTTAGGCCCGGTGCGCACCAGTTGCCAGCCGCTGATGTAGTCCACGTTCTTGTCGCTGCGAAGAACGGGCTTGATCTTGTAACCCCCTTTAGCATCGAAAGCCACATAGGCCGAATAAGGGTCCTTGATGTGCTTCGAACTGATCTTGTCGCCCGCCTTTCGCCGCTCGGCCATCTCCTCGCTGTCGAGCATGAAGAGGAAGAGCTGGTCCTCGAACTCGGCGCAGAACACGCGGCCCACGATGTAGCTGCCACTGCTCACCCAGCGCCGGAAAATGGTGGACCAGCGCTCCTTGCCATCCTTCTCCAGGCAGCGCACCTGCACCGGACCGTGCACGTAGCGCGTGGACTGACGACCTTGGGAATCGGTAACGACCGAGATGTAGAACACCTCGTTGACCAGGAAAAAGCTCCCATCGCTGCGGGCGATCACGGCGATGACGTCCGTGTTGTAGTCCATGCGGTCCTTATCCTTGGCCTCCGCCTTGGTGTCCTCGCCATCATCGGCCTCGCCCTCAAGACCAGTGCCGGTGAAGGGGATCAACACGGTATTGGCCTGTTCGGTGCTACCGGCCTTGAACACGACGGCGAAGTTGCCGAGCTTCTTGTTCTTCTTCTCCGTCTCGGTGCCGTACACCCCTGCACACACCACGCGGTCGTCGTCCGTATGCTGCAGGGTGGCGCTGGTGGGGAAATTCCCACCGTTCAACTTGACCGGGGTCTCTTGGACGCCTTCCGAAGTGGCCACGAAGAGCTTTAGCTCGTGCTTGTTCTTGCTGCCCTTGGCCTCCTCCCGCTCCAGCTCGTTCTTCACCACGAAGTAGGCATTGCCCTGGTTGTCCACCTCCAGGTCCTCGATGCTGGAATTCTTGGCCTTCACATTCACTTGGGCGGTATGCTGCCACTTCACCGAAAGGTCCTTGCCGACCACGGCGAGCAGATACACCGCCTCGCCGGTCTCCTTGCTCCGGATCTCCGGGCTGGCCACCAGCATGTGCGAAGAATCGCTGGAGATGGCCACGAAATAAGGGGTCCGGATGGACGAACCGGCAGAGACGATGACCGGTTTCTTGTCCTTGGCCTTGGCGGCCCAGGTGAACACCGGATCATAGCTGCGCGACAGCTTGGTGAGCGCGGGGTCCTGGGGCTGGTAATGCACCGTGACACCATTGTCGCTGACCGAATGACCGATGAGCATTGGCATGCCCGCGAAATACACCAGCGCATCCACCTTCACCTCCTCGCCATTGCTCGACTTCGTGCCCGGCTCCTGGCTGCGCACGTAGGTGAGCTTATTGCGATCGTACAGGTCCAACGTGGTCTTCAGCGTACCGAACGCGCGCACATCGAATTCACCACTGCGCATCATCATGATCTGGTTGGGACCGGAGCGCACCATGCCTACGGGACGCAGCTTGGCCTTGGCATCATCATCGCCACTGATGCGCACCTTGACCTTGACCTTTTCAGCCCCGGCCTGTGCGTGGAGCATGGGCATCGCACCGATGGCGAGTGCGAGAAATGCGCTGCGCAAGTACTTCATGGACATGCTGTTCGAAAAAATGAGCGGTGAAAATAGGGCGATCGGCCACGGTGGCAATAAGGCGATGTTCAGTCCAGTTTCGGATTGTCCTTGTGACGTTGGGCATCGCGCACGGTCTTCGCGGCCATGCGCCGCTCCCAGGCCACCTGAAGATCGGTGCCCGTCTGGTTGGCCAGGCATAGCACAACGAACATCACATCGGCCAGCTCCTCGCCCAGGTCCTTGGCCTTGTCGCTCTCCTTTTCGCTCTGCTCGCCGTAGCGGCGGGCCATGATGCGGGCCACCTCGCCCACCTCCTCGGTGAGCATGGCCATGTTCGTGAGCGGATCGAAGTAGCGCACCCCGACCGCGGCGATCCACTGATGGACCTCGGCCTGTAGTTCGTTGACCGGGCCTTGACATTCAGCGCCTTGATCCTTAATATTGGACATGCGTGTGGGGTTCTGTGTCCGGCAAGTTGGCTCTTTCCTGCGAAGGACTCCGCTGGTGCTGGTCATTTTATTGGCTACAGGCGTGACCACCCGGGCGCAGCAGACACCGATGCATCAATTACAGGCCGTGGTCACCGGCCTGCAGGACCCGCAACAGGCCCGCCAGTTGAGCCTGCTGCTGGACGAACAGGCGGGCGTGGTGATCAGTCGCTTGGATGTTCACACACGCAACTTGATGGCACAGGTCCATCCCTCCTGCTCGCTCGATCACGCTTCACTGAACGCGCTTCTTGCACCCTATGGGGTTCGGGTACGTTGTGTTACCCGCTCCGTGGTCGGGGCAGCGCCGTTCCAACACCTGGACCCGGCGACCTGTCGGGAACCCGACCAGAGCCGTTAGGCCATGAAGGAGCGCATCATCCATCGACCAGGATCACGACCGGCAGTGCGTGGAGCGATCCATCGGATGCTGGTCGTCCTCTTCTTCGCCCCGCTGTTGCACGTTGCGCACGCCCAATGCACCAATACGACCGCCTTTGGGACCGCCGCAGCACCCGCGACCGGCACCGCGGTCACCATCAGCACGTGCACTTTCCAGAGCGAATACAATACGATCACTGGCGTGGTGGCCGGCGCGACCTACCAGGTGACCAGTTCGTGCGGTGGATACATCACGGTGCGCCGGGGCACCTTCAACGGCTTGGTGGTGGCCAATGGCAATGCACCGCTCACGTTCACCGCCCCGGTGGCCGGAAACTACTACCTGCACTTCAACACCAACGCAGCGTGCGGCACGGCCTCCAATTGCTGCACCACCACCATCACGTGCACTTCCTGCGGAGCGGGCGCGGGATGCGTGAACACCACGGCCTTCGGCACCGCGGCCGCACCCAACAGCTCCACACCGCTCACGATCAGCACCTGCACCTACCAGACCGAGTACAATACCATCACCAGTGTGGCGGCGGGCGCCACGTATCAACTGAACAGTTCCTGTGGTGGCTACATCACCGTTCGGCGGACCACGTTCAATGGTGTGATCGTGTCCCAGGGCAACGCCCCGCTCACCTTCACGGCACCGGCGGCAGGAACCTATTTCGTGCATTACAATACCAATGCAGCCTGTGGTACGGCAGCACTGTGCTGCACCACCACCATCACCTGCACGTCCTGTTCAGGCACCACGGGCTGTGTGAACACTATTCCGTTCGGCTCCGCGGCCGCACCGACCACCTCATCACCGCTCACCATCAGCACCTGTAACTTCCAGAACGAATACAACACGATCACGGGTGTGGTGGCAGGATCCACCTACCAGATCAACAGCTCATGCGGGGGCTATGTCACCGTTCGGCAGACCACCTTCAACGGCCCGGTGGTATCGCAGGGGAATGCCCCGCTCACCTTTACGGCACCGGCCAGCGGCACGTACTTCGTCCACTACAACACCAATGCCGCCTGCGGAACGGCATCGGTGTGCTGCACCACGACGATCACCTGCACGTCCTGCACAGGCGGTGGCGGCGGCTGCACCAACTACATCCTGCAGGTCACGGGCGGTTCGTTCCCCGCGGAAGTAAGCTGGGCCCTGGTGAGCAATACCGCCGTGGTGGCCACGGGCGCGGCGCCGATCACCACCACCGTCTGCCTTACGCCCGGCTGTTACACCATGCAACTGTTCGACACCTTCGGCGATGGGTGGAACGGCGCGGCCTGGACCTTGCTCACCTCCGGCGGCACGATCATCCAGACCGGCACCCTGGCCACGGGCTTTGGCGCGAACGTGACCGTGCCCGTTGGCGTTCCGGCCGGCAACTGCGGAGGCACAGGGCCTGTAACGGCCAGCGATTGCCCGCAAGCGGTGAACGTATGCACGGACATCAGCTTCCAGATCGACCCCAATGGGTATGGCAATGTGAGCGAAATACCGCCATTGGGGTCATTGGGCAACCCCGATCTGCTCTCCGGTGATCTGGCCTACAGCAACTGGGGTACGGACAACTTTGGCTGCCTACGCAACAACGAGCTCAACAGCACGTGGATGGTGGTGAACATCGAGAGCGGCGGCTCGTTGGAGTTCACCTTCGGCGGGCTGGGCACACAGGCCGGATTTTACGATTGGATCATGTATCCCTTCACCAACAACACCTGCGGTCAGATCTCGGGCAACACGGTGCCGCCAGTGCGTTGCAACTGGAACGGCTTGAGCACGGGCGGCACCGGTCTTGCGGCCACCATACCGGCCGGTGGCGACCCCTCCAACTACGAACCACCGTTGATGGTGAACACCGGTGACCTGTACATCATCTGCTTCTCCAACTGGAGCTCGGTGACCACCACAGTACCGTTGGTCTTTGGTGGCACGGCCGTGGTGAGCTGTACACCGATCATACTGCCCGTGGAACTGGTTGACTTGAGCGCCACACCGCGGTCATCGCATATTGCTGTGGAATGGACAACGGCATCGGAATCGAACACGTTGCTGTATGAGCTTCAACGGTCACCGGATGCGATGACCTGGTCCACGGTGGCAGAGCTCCCTGCCGCGGGGCATTCCACCGAATCACGCACGACCCGCTGGAACGACATAGACCCCCTGCAAGGTGACAACTACTACCGCTTGGTCGTGCATGACGTCGATGGCTGGTCCAATGCCTCTTCCGAGGTGCATGCGTACTGGAGGACCGAGCGTCCGGTGGCCCTGCCCAACCCCAATGATGGTCGCTTCCGGCTCACCGTGGCTGCGCCGGAGAACGTGCTCGGTGTTGTGGACGCCACGGGCAGACCTGTCCGCTATAGGACCGAAGGAGGGCCAGGCGCCTTGTATGTCGTGCTGGATGATGCCACCGATGGTCTGTACAATGTGCGGATCGCAGATGGCGATGGGCACATTTCGATCCCGGTCATGATCACAGGTCGCTGAAGCCTTATTCCTTCTTGCGGCTGTCGATGATGATGGTGACCGGCCCATCATTCACGAGCCGAACCTGCATGTCGGCACCGAACTCGCCCGTGCGCACCGGCCTGCCCAGCAATTCGCCCAGGTGTTGCTTGGCGCGTAGGTACAGGGGGATGGCCTCCTCGGGCCGCGCTGCGCGGATGTAGCTCGGGCGGTTGCCCTTGGCCGTGCTGGCATGCAATGTGAACTGGCTCACGAGCAGGATATCGCCGTGCACCTGGGTGATGTCGAGGTTCATGACACCGGCCTCGTCCGGGAAGATCCGCATCCGCACCAGTTTGCCGCACAGCCACTCGAGGTCGGCCTCCGTATCGCCCACCTCAACGCCGAGCAACACCAGCAGGCCGCGTCCACTATGCGCATGCTCCGCTCCATCAATGTGGACCGCCGCTTCGCTCACCCGCTGGATCACGGCACGCATCTCAGTAGCCGTTCAGTTCGAACCAGGCCTGCATGCGGGCGTACTTCTCGGCATCGGTGCCCTTGCCCTGGATGGCATCGCGGTAGGTGCCGTACATGGCGTTGGGGAGCAGGATGAAATACTGGCGCAGCGTGTCCGCCATGGCATTCACCAAGGTCTTACCATGGTCCACGGAGCGGTCCTTGAAGCGCTCATCGAAATCGCGCAATTGGTCGCCCACCAGCAACACAATGCGGTGCGTGGACGCCACGCGGGCCCGGCGTTCGGTCTTGTCGCTGGTGCCATCCATGAGCAGCAGGTGGCCTTCATCCGCGAACGGGAATCCCAGATCGTTAAGGTTCTTGATGGTACTGGCGCGCTCGCGGATGTCGCGGTTGCTGATGTAGAAGACCTCACACCCCTGCTGGGCCGCATGTTTCAGGAACTCAATGGCCCCTGGTGAGGCTTTGGCGGTGGCCTTGTCCGTCCAGACCTTCCATTCCGCTTGATCGAAGGTGCGCCCTTGGCGTATGGCGTTCACTTGATAAGGACTGTTGTCGAGCACGGTCTCATCGATGTCCACGATCACGGCGGCCGGTCGCTTATCGGATCGGCGCATGTTCTCCGCAAGGCGGATGCGGGCCAGCTCGTATCCCTGTTGGTAAAGGCGGTGGGTCTCGGCCGCAGCGGACTGCCAAAGCACCGCATCAGCACCTTGTGCGGAGAGCAGGGCCATGTGGTCGACCGCGGGTGCGGCCACCTCCGGCGCTGCGGCCACCGTGGGCTTGTTGTTGCTGCAAGAGAGCACGAGGCCGGTGCCGACCAACAGGATGATCCAATGCTTCATGACCGCAAAGTTGTTCAATCGAGCCTGTACGGCCCCTCTTCGTCCACACCGGCCAACATGTCCAGATAACTGCGGTAACGGCTCCCGGCCACCTCGCCTGCTTCCACTGCCTTGCGGACGGCACAGCCCGGCTCGTCCTTGTGCATGCAGTTGTTGAACCGGCAATCCCCCTTCAACCGGAACATCTCCGGGAACTGGTCGCCAATGTGCTCCGGCTCGAGGTCCACCAATCCGAAGCCCTTGATACCGGGCGTGTCGATGATAAAGGTGGGAGCCACAGGAGCTGGACCGTTAACGTCAGCATGACGAGTGGTGAGTGCTGCATCGGAGGCAGCACTCGCCACTCGCAACTCATCACTCATCACTTTTAATTCGAACATCTCGGCATAGGTGGTGGTGTGCTGCCCCTTCTCGCTGGAAAGGCTCACTTCGTAGGTCCACAGGTCCAGCGCCGGATCGATGGCGTTGATGAGCGTGCTCTTGCCCACCCCGCTGTGCCCGGCCACCAGCGTGACCTTGCCGGCCAGCAGGCTACGGACCTCCTCCACGCCCGTGCCTTTCAACGCTGCCGTGATGATGGTGCGATAGCCCGCGGTCTCGTACACCTCCTGATACTCGGCCAGTCGGTCCAGGTCGTCCTCGCCGCGCAGGTCATCCACCTTGTTGAACACGATCACCGTGGGCACCTGGTAGGTCTCGGCGGTCACCAGAAAGCGGTCGATGAACCCGAACGAGGTGCGTGGGCGCGCCACGGTGACCATGAGCAGGGCCTGGTCCACGTTGGCGGCGATCACGTGCTTGTGATGGCTGAGGTTCACGCTGCGTCGCACCAGGTAATTGCGGCGGTCGTGCAGTTCCACGATGGAACCCACCTCCTCGGAGCTGACCTGCGGGAGGTACTCCACGTGATCGCCCACGGCCACGGGGTTGGTGCTTTTCCAGCCCTTTATCCGCAGGTTGCCCTTCGCCACGCATTCGTGCAACGAACCGTCCTCGCCCCTGACGAGGTAGCGACTACCGGTGCTGCGCATAACGAGTCCGTTGGGCATGGGATCACCGCCGTTCATAAACGAGGGCGGAGGCGCAAAGGTGGGAAGGGATCGGTCGTTCTACCTTCGCCGTCCCATGTCCATCACTGTCAGTCACATCAGCAAGACCTACGGCACCCAGAAAGCGCTCGATGAGGTGAGCTTCACCGTGGGTGGCAGCGAGGTGGTGGGCTTCCTCGGGCCCAACGGCGCGGGCAAGAGCACGATGATGAAGATCCTCACGTGCTTCATTCCGCCCACCACCGGCGAGGCTTCGGTCTGCGGCTTCGATACCCGCACCGCCAGCATGGACGTACGGCGCAACGTGGGCTACCTGCCCGAGCACAATCCGCTGTACCTGGACCTGTACGTGCGGGAATACCTCGACTTCGTGGCCGGTATCCACGGCCTGAACGACCGCACCCGCCGCGTGAACGCCATGGTGGAGCGCGTGGGCCTGGGCCGCGAACAACACAAACGCATCGGCCAGCTCAGCAAGGGCTACCGGCAGCGTGTGGGACTGGCACAGGCCATCATCCACGAACCGAAGGTGCTGATCCTCGACGAGCCCACCAGCGGACTGGACCCCAACCAGCTGGTGGAGATACGCGCGTTGATCAAGGACCTGGGCCGCGAGAAGACCGTGCTGCTGAGCACCCACATCATGCAGGAAGTGGAAGCCATCTGCGATCGCGTGATCATCATTGACCGTGGGCGCATCGTGGCCGACGACAAGGCCAGCACACTGCGCAGCCGGCAACAGCACCACGAGGTCATCGAGGTGGAGTTCGACCGGGCCGTGGAGGCCAACCTGCTGCTGAACGTCGGTGGCGTGGTGCAGGCCCGCCGCAACGAAGGCAATACCTGGCTGCTGGCCCATGATGCGGCCAATGACATCCGGCCCGCCGTGTTCCGCTTTGCGGTGGAGAACGGCCTGCAGGTACTGGGCCTCCAGAAGAGCGAACGCGGCCTCGAGGAGGTGTTCAAGGAACTGACCCGCCATTGAGCGGGCACATGTCAGGGCAGATCGTTTCCTTTGCGCTCCGCCACATCGGCCGGAACGAACATACACGCCCCAATGCCCTACCTCTTTACCTCCGAATCCGTCAGCGAAGGTCACCCTGACAAGGTCGCCGACCAGATCAGCGATGCCCTCATCGACCACTTCCTGGCCTTCGACCCCAGCAGCAAAGTGGCCTGCGAGACCCTGGTGACCACCGGACAGGTGGTGCTGGCCGGTGAAGTGAAGAGCAAGGCCTACCTGGATGTGCAGCAGATCGCCCGGGATGTGATCGAGAAGATCGGCTACACCAAGAGCGAGTACATGTTCGAGGCGCACAGCTGTGGTGTGCTCAGCGCCATCCACGAGCAGAGCCCCGACATCAACCAGGGCGTGGAGCGCAAGAAGCCCGAGGAGCAGGGCGCCGGCGATCAGGGCATGATGTTCGGCTACGCCTGCCGCGACACGGACAACTTCATGCCGCTGCCGTTGGAGATCAGCCACCTGCTGCTCCGCGAGCTCGCTGCCATCCGCCGCGAGAAGAACAGCAAGATGCCCTACCTGCGCCCCGATGCCAAGAGCCAGGTGACCATTGAGTACGCCGATAACGGTGCGCCCCTGCGTATCGACGCCATTGTGGTGAGCACCCAGCACGACGACTTCGACAAGGAGGCGAAGATGCTGGCCAAGATCAAGCAGGACGTCATCGAGATCCTGATCCCGCGTGTGAAGAAGCAGCTGCCCAAGCGCGTGCAGGCCCTCTTCGGCAAGGACATCGCCTACCACATCAATCCCACCGGCAAGTTCGTGATCGGTGGTCCGCATGGCGACACGGGCCTCACCGGCCGCAAGATCATTGTGGACACCTACGGCGGCAAGGGCGCGCACGGCGGTGGCGCCTTCAGTGGCAAGGACCCCAGCAAGGTGGACCGCAGCGCCGCCTACGCCGCACGCCACGTGGCCAAGCACCTGTTGGCCGCCGGTGTGTGCGACGAGTGCCTGGTGCAGGTGGCCTATGCCATCGGCGTGGCCAAACCCGTTGGCTTTTACGTGAACACCTATGGCACCGGCAAGGTGAAGCTCAGCGACGGCCAGATCGCCAAGGTGGTCTCGGGCCTGAAGGAATTCGACATGCGCCCTTACTTCATTGAGCAGCGTTTCGCCCTGCGCACGCCCATCTACAGCGAGACCGCCGCCTACGGGCACATGGGCCGTGAGAGCAAGGTGGTGACCAAGAAGTTCAAGAACGCTGGACAGGAGGCCACAGTGAAGGTGAAGCTCTTCCCTTGGGAGGAGCTGAACGCGGTGGACGTGGTGAAGAAGGCGTTCAAGCTTTAAACGGAAGTAGCGAGTGACGAGTAGCGAGTGGCGAGTGGTACTCACTCGCCACTCGCTACTTTTATCGTATCACTCGCTGATCCATGAAGAGCTTCACCGACTCCATTGCCTGGCAGAAAGCCATGGAACTGAACGTAGCTGTGGACATCGCACTTGAAGGCAGCAAGAACTTCGGGTTCAAGGACCATTTGTACCGCGCATGCCTTTCCATATGCAACAATTTGGCTGAGGGTCACGAGATGCCGAGTACCAAACACCAGGTCCACTACCTCTGGATCGCCAAAGGCTCCTGCAACGAGGTCTGTTCCATGCTTCTTCTTGCCAAACGGAGAGGATACTTCACTCAAGACCAGGTTGATGTCATGCTTGACCTTCAAGACGAGATCGGGCGGCTGCTCCGGACCTACATAAAGAACAAGTCCGGGAAATGGGGCACTATCCCTGGGGCAATGTCACTCCTGCTCCTCTGGGCGAAGCTCACCACGCCGGTAGCTCTTCACTCCTGACCCACTCGCCACTCGCCTACTCGCCACTCGCCCACTTACCATTCGCAACTCCCAACTCGCCACTCCACCTCTTTTCAACCCCTATTTGTCAGTTCCGTTCGATCCGTTACATTTGCAGCCCATTTCCTGGAAAGACCATGTACGCCATTGTCGATATCGCCGGCCAGCAATACAAAGTGAAGCAGGCCCAAAAGCTGAAAGTGCACCGCCTCGAAGCCGAGGAGGGCAAGCACGTGGAGCTGGATAAAGTGCTGCTGGTGAGCGACGGCAAGACCGTCAGCGTAGGCACTCCCGTTGTGGAGGGCTTCCGCATCGCCGCCAAGGTGTTGAACCACGGCAAAGGCGATAAGGTGCTGGTGTTCAAGAAGAAGCGTCGTAAGGGCTACCAGAAGATGAACGGCCACCGCCAGTACCTCACTGAGCTGTGGATCGAGGCCATCCTGGGCAAGGGCGAGAAGTTCGATGCCAGCAAGAGCAGCGCTCCCGCCCCCAAGGCCGTGAAAGTGGCCGAGCCCAAGGCCAAGAAGACCGCCGCCACGAAGGAGGCCGCTCCTAAGAAGGCTGCTGCCAAGAAGGCCGCCCCGGCCAAGAAAGCCGCCCCGAAAAAGGCTGCCGCCAAGAAGGCCGCCCCCAAGAAGGACGACAAGTAAACCGATCGCAATACCGACCAGCCGGAGCGTTCCGGCGTGACACACCCCCAGAGCCATGGCACACAAGAAAGGTGAAGGCAGTACACAGAACGGCCGCGAATCGCACTCGAAACGACTCGGTGTGAAGCTGTACGGCGGTCAGAAGGCCATCGCAGGCAACATCATCGTGCGCCAGCGCGGCACCCAGCACCACCCCGGCAAGAACGTGGGCATCGGTGTGGACCACACGCTGTTCGCCACCGCCGATGGCATCGTGAAGTTCCAGAAGAAGCGCGGCGACCGCAGCTACGTGAGCGTGGTGCCCGCCGAGAACTGAGCAACCCCCTTCTTCGTATCGAAAGCCCCCGGTCATCGGGGGCTTTTTCGTTGAGGCAAACCGGACTTGCATTCGCCTCTTTGCCGTATTACCTTAAGCGGTCCCAAAACCTGCTGATATGCAGAACGCAGAACGCAGAACGCAGAACGCAGAACGCAGAACGCAGAACGCAGAACGCAGAACGCAGAACGCAGAACGCAGAACGCAGGTGCGCTGGTGGCACTGGCGCTAATCGAAAGCACATCTTCCAACTATTTGCTCGACCTACGTGCATATGCAACTGGAGTGTACCTTCTTGTTGCTGAACGCCTTAGTGGAAAGCGTTTGACCATCAAAGTGATCAAGCCATGAGCCGCTGTATAAACCTAATTGGTGCCTTCGCTTTCGTTTGCTCCATGGCCCAGGCACAACCCTATTGGAAAGCGCTAGGCCGAGGCACCGTGCTTGGCAGAGAGGTGCAGACCATATTCGGTGATGAGGAAACGGACCGACTCTTGATCGGGGGTACGTTCTTGGAGATGATGAACGAGAACGACACGATCCTCGGTGTGGGACAAGCAGCGTGGAACGGTACTCGCTGGGACAGTCTTGCCCATCGCATTCAGCCGATCGCTGGGAATGGCGCAGCACAGACGTTCTGGTTCGTACGGTTTCAAGGGGATCTGCTCGCCTGTGGGAACTTCCCCATGGTCGGCTATGCCAATCGAGGCTTCGGCAAGCTGAATGAAACCAATATGCGCTGGGAGCCGCTTGCCTGTCTGAACCCACCAAACTCGACCTTGAACACCTTGTCGCCCAAGGAACCACAAGGTCCATCGGTCTATGCCACCGGCTTTAGCTATTCCATTTGTGGTTACCCTGCGGCCAGTGTGTTCCGTTACGATGGCAATGCCTTCCACGAATGGGAACCTTGGAACCTCATAACTCCGGCAGTAAGCAACTATGCTGGAGCGGTATTCGACTTTCAAGGGTACACCTACGTCAGCGGTTTGTTCCCCGCTCCCGATGGGTCCGGCATCCGCTTCTTTATGCGGTTCAACGGCACCACGTGGGAGGACATACCCGGCTGGAACAATGCCCGCGTGGTCAAGGAGATCTTGATCCAGGACGACCTGTTGTACGTGGCAGGCACCTTCCTTGAAAGTGAAGGTGCGCCCGGCAATGCCATTGCCGTATTCGATGGCACCACTTGGAACAACATGGACGGTGGCCTAACCCTTGCTCCGGCGCCGAACAGCGTGGCCGCACTGACCATGCAATGGTACCACGGCAAGCTATACGTGGGCGGACAGTTCGATCACGCGGGCGGTGTGCCCTTAGGGACGGGCGGTATTGCTGTGTGGGATGGTGAGACCTGGAGCAGCATGCCCGGCCAGTTCTATACCTCCCCGACCCAGCCCAATGGTGCCCGAATTGCCGACATCACCGTATGGCGCGATAGCCTGTACATCTGCGGCAGCTTTCAGTCCGTTGATGGCCAGCCCGTGCGGCAGGTGGCCCAATACATCGGTGGCGATGAAGATCTGATACCGGTTGGTCTGTCAGAAGAAAGACCGAAAGCGACCTTCACCCTCTCCCCCAACCCCACCAACGGGCCGTTACGCTTGCAAGGCTTGCCCTCCGGTGCGCAACGCGTGGTGGTACGCGATGCACTGGGGCGTGTGGCGCATGTGCAGAGCACCAACCTGTACCAATTGGAGCTGGGCCATCTGCCAGCAGGCACCTACCTGTTGCAAGTGGTGGATGCGGGCGGTGCGGTGAGGGGCCAGGCGCGCTTAGTGCGGTACTGAGACGGGTACGGGCGGCACCAGGGTGTAAATGGCCTGATCGGGCCTGCTGCTACCTTTACCCCTTCAATACCGACCGAACTCCATGCTGGAACTGCCCTTTCTGCGCGCGAACCGTGACGAGGCCGAACAACGCCTGAACAAACGCAACATCGACGCCAAGGGGCTGCTGGACCGCGCCTTGGAACTGGATGAAGTGCGCCGCACCACGCAGACCGACCTGGATGGTCAGCTCGCCGAGCTGAACGGCCTGAGCCGCACCATTGGCGACCTGATGAAGGCCGGCAAGAAGGACGAGGCCGAAGCCGCCAAAGGCCGCACCACCGCCCTGAAAGCCACCAGCCAGGATCTCCGCGAACGTCTGGAGGCCACCGAGAAAGCGCTGCACGACCACCTCTGCACCATTCCCAACGCACCCAGTGCCCTGGTGCCACCCGGGCGTACGCCGGAGGAGAACGTGACCGTGGTGCAGGAGGGCGAGGTCCCCGTATTGCACGCCGGAGCCAAGCCCCATTGGGAGCTGGGCGAGGAATACGGCTTCCTGCACATGGACCTCGGCGTGAAGATCACCGGGGCCGGGTTCCCGGTGTATAGCGGGCAGGGCGCCAAGCTGCAACGGGCGCTCATCGCCTTCTTCCTGGACCGCGCCACGGCCGCCGGATACCGCGAGATCATTCCGCCGCACATGGTGAACGCCGCCAGCGCCTTCGCCACCGGCCAACTGCCCGACAAGGAGGGCCAGATGTACCACGCCACGGTGGACGACCTCTACCTGATCCCCACGGCCGAAGTGCCCATCACCAACCTGTACCGCGACGAGATCGTGGATGCGGACAAGCTGCCCGTGAAACTGGTGGGCTACACGCCCTGTTTCCGCCGTGAGGCCGGCAGCTACGGTGCCCATGTACGCGGGCTCAACCGCGTGCACCAGTTCGACAAGGTGGAGATCGTGCGCGTGGAAAAGCCCGAGAACAGCTACGCCGCGTTGAACGACATGGTGGAGCACGTAAAGGGCCTGCTGCGCGAACTGGAGCTGCCCTACCGCCAACTGTTGCTCTGCGGCGGCGACATGGGCTTCGCCAGCGCCCTCACCTACGACATGGAGGTGTACAGCGCGGCCCAACAGCGTTGGCTGGAGGTGAGCAGCATCAGCAACTTCGAGACCTTCCAGAGCAACCGCCTGAAGCTGCGTTACCGTGGCGAGGACAAGAAGCCCCGCCTGGCCCACACGCTGAACGGCAGCGCCCTCGCCCTGGCCCGCATCGTGGCCGCTCTGTTGGAGAACAACCAGACGCCCGAGGGCATCCGCATCCCCACGGCACTGCAGCCCTACACGGGCTTCGCGATGATCACCAAATGATCCACGGCATACGGTGCACGGCCTGCAGCGCGTTGGCTTGGGGAGCCCTGGCCATGGGCTGCGCACCCGCCACCCCCGACCCGGCCCAGCTGAGCACCGTGGATAGCCTGATCACTACCACCGCCGCCGCCCTGCTCACACTGAACGAGCTGGATGCGGGACGCTACCACCGCCTCGATTCCACCTACGAGGCCACGAGCAGCGTGTTCCGTGCACGTTTCAACGATACGCTGGACCGGAACAGCGCCCGTGTGTTGGGTGATCAGTACCTGTTGCTCCGCGGTGCGCGCCGACTGGGTGCCGACCACTTGCGCGTGGCGAACGATCTACGCTCGACCAGCGAACGCCTGCACGCCCTTCGCAACGATCTTGCACAAGGTGCCATCGCTCCCGAAAAGGCCTTGGACCTCATTGGCCGCGAGAGCACACAGCATGCGGCCCTGACCGATGAGGTGTACCTTGTGATCGCCAACTACCGTGCTGTGCAACAGGCGTGGGACCGTCGCGACACGGTGGAACAGTTGTTGTCGTTAAGCGCACTGCCCGTTCAACCATGAAGCACCTTCTGCGCACCCTACTGCTGCTGCTCGTGCTGCTGCCCATGGGCCTTGCGGCGCAACCCGGCACCGACGAACAGTTGGCCGCGCAGTACTTCCAACAGGGCGATTACGAGCGGGCGATCCTTTACTACGAGAAGCTGTACAAGCAGCAGCCCACCGAGTACTACTACGAGCAATTGCTCAAGAGCCACTTGGGGCTGAACGACCTGGAGACCGCGCAAAAACTGGTTAAGGACCGGATGCGCCGCAACGACGACGACCCGCGCTACCCCATCGACATGGGCAGTGTGCTGAAGATGGCCGGTCAACCGGACAAGGCGGCGAAGGAGTTCGACAAGGCATTGAAAATGATGCAGCCCGACCAGAACAGCGTGCGCACCGTGGCCAATGCCTTTACCCGGGTGAACGAACTGGACCTGGCCCTGGAGGCCTACGAGCGTGGCCAACGCAGCGTGAAGGACGGTATGACCTTCCATTATGAGATGGCCGGTCTTTACGCCGCGAAGGGCGACGTGCAGCGCATGGTGAACGCCTACCTCGACCTGCTGACGGTGAACGAAGGCTACATGCAGGCGGTGCAGAACGCCCTTTCGCGCCATATGGACTTCGAGGTGGCGGACGATCGTACCGAACTGTTGCGCACCGAACTGCTGCGTCGCATCCAGCGCACACCCCAACAGAGCATCTTCCAGGAAATGCTCATCTGGATGTACATCCAGCAAAAGGACCTCACGAGCGCCTTGGTACAATGCAAGGCCATGGACAAGCGCTTCAGCGAGGGCGGCCTGCGCCTGATGGAACTGGCACGCATCGCCAGCGCAAACGGAGACCACGCCACGGCCTACAAGTGCTACGAGTACGTGCTGGGCCTGGGCCGTAACGATGCTACCTACTACCAGGCCCGTGTGGGTGCCGTGCATACCCGCTACCTGGAACTGACCGGTCAAGCCGAACCTCTGCGCGCTGACCTGCTGGACCTGGACCAGCGTATGTCCAGCACCGTGAGCGAGCTGGGCATGAACAAACAGACGCTCGACCTGGTGAGCGAGCGAGCACGCCTGCTGGCCTACTACCTTAACGACCATGCCGCTGCGATCGCACTGCTGGACCAGGCCATGGAACTCCCTTCCATCGACCCCAAGACCAAGGGCCAGATGAAGCTGGAGCTCGGTGATGTGTACCTGATCTCCGGCGACATCTGGGAAGCCTCGCTGCTGTATTCGCAGGTGGACCTCGACTTCAAGTACGACGTGCTGGGCCATGAGGCGCGCCTGCGTAATGCCAAGGTGAGCTTCTACGCCGGCGATTTCCTTTGGGCACAGGCACAACTGAGCGTACTGAAGGCCAGCACCAGCAAGCTGATCGCCAACGATGCCATGGAACTGAGCCTGCGCATCACCGACAATCTCGGAGCGGACAGCAATGCCGTGCCGCTGAGCTACTTCGCACGCGGAGAACTGTTGCGCGTTCAGCACCGGTACGACGAGGCCCTGCTGACACTGGACTCACTGGACAAGGAATACCCCATGCACAGCCTCGGCGATGACGTGCTGTACGAACGCTACCGGATCGCCTATGCGCGTCGCCAGTTCGTGCAAGCCGCCGGCTTTTTGGACAAGGTGCTTGAGCTGTACCCCAACGACATTCTCGTGGACAATGCACTGATCGACCTGGGGCGTTTGTACGAGGATGTGCTGAAAGACCCCGAAAAGGCCAAGGGCTATTATGAACGACTGCTCTTTGAGCAAACGGGCAGCATTTTCGTGCCCGAAGCGCGTGATCGCTACCGCAAACTGCGCGGCGATAAACTGGACGGACCCGAAGAGCCGAAGCCCCCTGCGCATCCATGATCGTCTACAACGTCACGGTGAACATCGACCACGAGGTGCACGACGCGTGGTTGGAATGGATGAAAGAGGTCCACATCCCTGACGTGATGGCCACAGGTCTCTTCACAGAGAGCCGCATGTTCCGTGTGCTGGCCGAAGATGAAGGCGGCCTTACCTATGCCGTGCAGTACACCGCCGCTGACATGGCCCACTACGAGCGATACCGGGACGAACATGCCCCACGCCTGCAGGCCGATGCACAGGCCATGTACGGTGGACGCTTCGCGGCTTTCCGCACATTGCTGGAAGTGGTGCATCCCAGATGACCAGCGTTCGTCCCAAGAAGCAGTTCGGTCAGCACTTCCTGAAGGAGGATGCCATCGCACAGCGCATTGCCGAGGCGCTCACCCACCACCGCGGATACCGTCGCGTGCTGGAGATCGGGCCGGGCACGGGAGCGCTCACGAAACACCTGATGCACCGGGCCGACATCGACCTCACGTGCATTGAACTGGACGGCGAGGCCGCAGCCCACCTGCGCGCCCACCATCCGGAGCTAAAGCTGATCGAGGGCGACTTCCTCAGGCTGGACCTGCGTAAGCTGGGTGAGGACCCGTTCGCCATCATCGGAAACTTCCCCTACAACATCAGCACGCAGATCGTCTTCAACGTGTTGGAGCACCGCGACCGCTGCACCGAGGTGGTGGGCATGTTCCAGAAGGAAGTGGCCGATCGGATCCGGGCACCGCACGGCAGCAAGACCTACGGCATCACCAGCGTGCTGGCCCAGGCGTTCTACGATGTGGACCTGCTGTTCCATGTGGAACCCGGGTCGTTCATCCCACCTCCCAAAGTGCGCAGCTCGGTGATCCGCATGCGTCGCAATGCCACCGAACGGCTCGCGTGCGACGAGGCCCTCTTCTTCCGCGTGGTGAAGACCGCTTTCAACCAGCGGCGCAAGACCCTGCACAATGCCCTGAAGCCCCTGCCGGAAATGGCGCATCGCAGCCTACCCCCGGCCTTTGCCGGAAAGCGCGCCGAGCAGCTGAGCGTGGCCGACTTCGTTGCGGTGACGCAGGCCTGCATGAGCTGATCGACCCAATCATGCCCGCCACGGCTTCCGTACCTTCGCGGCAATTCCCGCGTGGGGTAACCATGGAAGACCGATCATGTCCTTCGAGCTCACCAAGCCGATACTCGACCGCATCCGCACCGATGTGGAGGACGGACGTGACAGTTCCGTACAGGAGCTGCTGAGCGAGCTGCATCCCGCCGACATCGGCTCCATCCTGGACCGCCTCACCGTTGACGAGGCCGTGCACGTGTACCGCCTGCTGGAGCCCGAGGAGGCCGCAGAGGTGCTGCTCGAGCTGGACGAGGACCGGCGAGAGGAACTGCTCGGCTCGCTCACCAGTCGCGAGATCGCGGAGGACGTGCTCGAGCACATCGACTCGGATGATGCCGCGGACGTGGTCTCCGAGCTGTCCGAAGAGAAACAGCGTGAGGTGATCGCCCTGCTCGATGACGCGGAACAGCGCGAGGACATTGAGGAACTGCTCACCTACGAGGAAGGCACCGCTGGCGCCCTGATGGCCAAGGAACTGGTACAGGTGCGCACCGATTGGAACGTGGCCCGCGCCGTGGTGGAAATGCGCCGCCAGGCCCAGGAGGTGGAGCACGTCTACACCGTTTACGTGGTGGACAAGGACGACCGCTTGTACGGCATCCTGCCCCTGAAACAACTCCTCTTTTCAGCAGAGAGCACACGCACCCTGATCAAGCACATCTGCGATACCGATGTGGAGGCCGTACAGGTGGACACCGACGTGGAGGAGGTGGTGAAGGTGATGAAGAAGTACGATGTGGTGGTGCTGCCGGTGGTGAACACAGCGGGCCGACTGGTGGGGCGCATCACCTTCGACGACGTGATGGACGTCATGAGCGAGGAGGCCACCGAGGACTACCAACTGGCCAGCGGTATCAGCGAGGACGTGGACGCCACGGACACGCCCTTGGTGCAGATGCGTGCGCGCCTGCCCTGGTTGCTCATCGGCCTGGCCGGAGGGATCCTCTCGTCCCAGATCATTGCCCAGTACGAAGGGCAGCTCCGCATCGATCCCAAGATGGCCTTCTTCATGCCCTTGATCGCGGCAACAGCAGGCAATGTGGGGGTGCAATCAAGCGCCATCGTGGTGCAGGGACTGGCCCTGGGTTCACTGGACGGTGTGAACATCCTCGCTCGCCTTTGGAAGGAATTGCGCGTGGCGGTGATCACCGCCTTCGTGTGCGGCCTGCTCATTTTCCTGGTGAACCTTGGACTGCACGAGACCCAGGCGCTGACCTACACCGTGAGCATCGCCCTTTTCTCCGTGATCCTGTCCGCGGCGATGTTCGGCACCGTCATCCCCCTGGCGCTCGACCGCCTGAAGGTGGACCCCGCGCTCGCGACCGGTCCCTTCGTTACCACACTGAACGACATCTTCGGGCTGCTCACCTACTTCTCGGTGGGCCATTTGATGTACGGCCTGTTCCCCTGACCTCCATCTGACCGAAACCATGCGGATCGCCTTTGTGGACAGCGTGCATCCGGTACTCGCGGAAAGGCTGGTGGCCGAAGGACATACCGTGACGGCACTGCACCGCCTGGATGATGACCGCCTGGGACCTGCCCTAACGGATTCCGACGGCATCGTGGTCCGGAGCAGACCACTGCCTGCCGAACTGCTCCGCCATGCGCTGTCGTTACGTTTCGTGGCCCGCGTGGGATCGGGCACCGAGAACATAGACAAAGCCTATTGCGGAACGCATGGTATCCGCGTGATCAACAGCCCTGAAGGCAACCGGGATGGAGTGGGCGAACTCTGCGTGGCCCAGTTGCTTGCCCTGCTGAAACACACCCACCGCGCCAACGAACAGGTGCACCGTGGGCTTTGGGTGCGCGAGGAGAACCGCGGGACCGACCTCTCCGGGAAGACCGTGGGCATCATCGGGTTCGGGCACATGGGCAGTTCATTCGCACAGAAACTGTCCGGCTTCGGCGTGAAGGTGCTGGCCCACGACAAGTACACCGAACCCCAGGCCGGCGGTCATGTGGAAGCATGTTCATTGGAGCGAACGATGGCCGAGAGCGATGTGATCAGCCTTCACCTGCCCCTCACTGACGAGACCGTTCATTACGCGAACGCAGCGTTCTTCGATCTCGTGGAGCGGCCCATCTGGTTCCTCAACACCTCACGGGGTCCGGTGGTGCATACGGAAGCCCTGCTCGACGCATTGGACAGTGGACGCGTGCTGGGCGCCGCACTGGACGTGCTGGAATTCGAGCGCACCGACCTGTCCGGACTTGATCCCACCATGCAGCCGGCCGTGCAACGCAGGCTTTTTACTCATCCAGGGATACTGCTCACGCCGCACATTGCCGGCGTCACGCACGAAGGCAAGTACAAAATGGCCTCCATCCTAGCCGACAAGATCATTGAAGCATTCCCGAATGTCCAGCACCACTAGGTCCCTATCCATTGCGTTCATCGCTGTTCTGATCCACGCCTGTATGCCGCCCTTGAAGAATCCACATCCCGACGTTCACGGCCACCGGGGTTGTCGCGGCCTGATGCCGGAGAACTCCTTGCCGGCCTTCCTCAAGGCCGTGGATATCGGATGCGACTACCTCGAACTGGACCTGGTGATCAGCGGAGACGGCCAGCTGGTCGTTTCGCATGAGCCATGGATGAACGAGGCCATCTGCCTCACCCCCGATGGAAATGAAATGACCTTTGATGAAGGCCGTGCGCTGAACCTGTACCGTATGACGGTCGCCGAGATCCAGCGATACGACTGCGGCAGCCGCGAGCAGGCCCGATTCCCGGACCAGGAGCAGCGCAACACCTACAAACCCACCTTGCGTGAAGTGGTGGAGGCGGTGGATGAACATGCGCTGATGAGCGGGGCGGTGAGCCCCTCGTACAATATCGAGATCAAGAGCGACCCGGCCTGGTACGGCATCATGCAACCTCGCCCGGAGCCCTATGCAGAGGCCGTGCTGGCCACCATCGACAGTCTCGGAATAGCCTCACGCTGCATCGTACAATCCTTCGATCCGGCCATATTGGAGGCCGTGCGAGCACAGCGCAACGACATTACGCTGGCCTTGCTCGTGGAGAACAAGGATGGCCTGAATAAGAACCTCGAGAGACTGACGTTCAAACCCGACATCTACAGCCCCCATTTCGAGCTGGTGGACGGCCCTTTACTGGAAAAGCTGCGCGAAAAGGAGATCGAGCTGGTGGTGTGGACCGTGAACGAGGAGAAGGACATCCAGCGCATGCTGAAGCTCGGCGTGGACGGCATCATCAGCGACTATCCGGACCGCGTGATCGCGGAGCTGGAAGGTCAGGACTGACCCCTTCAACGGATCAACGCGCCCACCTCCGCTTCGAACCGATCAAGGTCGGCGATCCACTTCCCGGCATTGTCGGAAGCGCCTTGGGCGGTCAATGCAGCGCACAGCGTGGAAAAGCGCTCCGCATCGATATGCACGAGCTGTGGTTTCAGTGTGTGCACCACACGCAACACTTTCGCATGATCACCCACGGCCCGTGCGAGACGCAAGGCTTCCAAGCGACCGGGAGCCTGCGCGCGGAACATGCCCACCACCAGATCATCCGGGGCTTCCGGGACCACAACGACCGGGTGTTCGGTCGGATCAGGCTTCATCGGTGGTGGCTCCTCCGGCTGTGGCACCAACGGCTCGATCCGCTCGACCGGTCCAGAGGCCAGTCCGGCACGTACCTGCTCCAGCTCGGTGCGGATGGTCCGAAGCTCGGCCCGCATGCGCAGCCGCTCACGACGGGCCGCGAACACGACCACGAAAAGCGCCAAGACAGCGACCAACGCCAGGATCACGCAGGTCCTTAGCCATCGCGAAGCAACAGCCTGCCGCTCGGTGAACCGTTGATGCGCGAGCGTCGTTCGCTCGGCCAATACCCTCTGCAAACTGTCCCTCACGCCGTTGACCTTTTCCAGATCGATGCGGTGCAGCTCCATCGCGATCTGCGCTTGCCGATCGTTCCATTCCTCGCTGAGCGCGATCACCGTTCGCGCCTCCTCGAACGCACCGCGCCAGTTCCCGGAAGCTTGGTGAAGCTCCATCAACCCTTGATGCGCCCGGAGTCCCTCATCGCCCGCCAGACGAGCCGTATCAGCGATCAGCGCAGCCTCAGCGTACAACCTCCGCGCCTGTGCAGGCTTCACCAACGGGGCCAACATGATGCGTGTACGCGCCGCCACCAGCGCATCGCCCACAGAGTCCGCCCGGTGGATAATGGACCAATGCTCCGCGATCGCTTCCTTCTCGACCTCAATGTCCTGTCCGCTTTGCTGAGCCTGCGCAACAGCAGCCAGTGCCCATGCCAGAAGGAACAACACGAGAAAGCGCAACCGCTGGTGCATGGGGATCGGACAGGTAAGGTTAAACTTGCTATTTCAGCACGAAGCGTGCTGTGGTGCGTGAACGTTGCTCGAGCAGGATATCCCGCCCTCCTGTGAGCCTGGCCAGCGTGGGCTCATCGTAATGGCGCACGGTGACCAGCTCGCAATCCTCGTTGTAGCGGACCTCGTAGACGTTCCGCAGCTCTTCGATCAGTTCGCGGGAACGCGGTGTATCGTCCACCACAACGGAGAAGGCCAGTGCACTGTTCTGCATCAGGTCGATACGGACATTGCGTTGGGCGAACATCCAAAAGATGCCGCTGAGGTTCTCCTCCACAATGAAGCTCAGGTCACGTGGTGTGATGCTGATGAGCAGCTGCCTTGGCTTAACGATGTACGATGGGATGAGCGAGTCGTTCTCGCTGCGGTCGTCGATGGTGCTGCCCGGCGCAGCAATGTCCATGAACGAGCGCACGTAGAGCGGGATATGCTTCTTCTGCAAGGGCTGAAGCGTGCGCGGGTGGATCACGCTGGCTCCGAAGTAGCTGAGCTCGATGGCCTCGCGGTAGCTGATGTGGCTGAGCAGCTTGGTGTCCGGGAAGCGCTTGGGATCGGCGTTGAACATGCCGGGCACGTCCTTCCAGATGGTGACGCTTTCGGCATCCAACAGATAAGCGAATATGGCCGCGCTGAAATCGGATCCTTCGCGACCGAGCGTGGTCGTTTGCCCATCGGCGGTCCGTCCGATGAAACCTTGCGTCACCACACGACCTGGCCTGGTCATGAAGTGAGGTGTCAGGTAACGTGTGGCCTGGTTCTCGCAGGCCTCCCACTGCACCTTCGCCGCCCTGAACCCATCATCCGTGCGCACCACGGTGCGGGCGTCGACCCATTGGTTCGCCAGGCCGGCATGTTTCAGGTGTGCGCTCACGATCAGTGTGCTCCAGATCTCGCCCATCGACACGATCTGGTCATAATCCTCATCGATCCGACCCGAAGAACGGTGCGCGAGGGTCCGCTGCAGGTCTCGGAACGCATTCTCAAGCGAGGTCACTGCCAACACGTCGCCCGGTGCCACCTCGGCAAGTACGGACAGATGCGAGGTCCGAAGGGCATCCACCAACGCTTTCGTCGGTCGCCCCTCGGCGAAGGCCCACACCACTTCCTCCAGCGCATTGGTCGTCTTGCCCATGGCGCTCACCACGATCAGCAGATCATCCGCAGGAAAATGCGACAGCACGTTCACGACGTTGCGCACACCGGCCGCGTCCTTCACGCTGGCCCCGCCGAATTTGAAGACCTTCATTGCCAGAATAGGATTTGCGTCACGAACATGTGGAGCAACAGGTATTTCCTCTCAAAGACTATCGCTTGTTGGTCAATGCGATGAGCGCTTCCCTCTCCAGTGAACCGTTCCACCACTCCCTGGCGTAATGAGCACCGAAGCGGTCGTAGAACCGATGGGCATCCACGTTCCAATCCAGCACTTGCCAGAGCATGCCACTATGGCCCTGTTCCACCGCGTAAGCCGCGCATTGCCTGAAGAGCTTCTCACCGATGCGTTTGCCGCGTGCGCTTTCGGTGACAACGATATCCTCCAAGTAGAGCCTGCGACCCTTCCACGTCGAATACCGTTCATAGCACACGGCCATTCCCACGATAACGCCTTCGAACTCGGCCACCCACCCCACCCAGACCGGATCGGGGCCGAAGCCCGCGTCCCGCATATGCTCCTCGGTCACCGTCACCTCCTCCGGGGCACGCTCGAACAAGGCCAGCTCCCGCACCAGCTCCAACATCCGTGGCACATCGCGTGCCTCCGCCCTACGAATGACGACGTTCATGGACACAAAGAAAGCAGAGCCGCATCTTTGCAGCATGTCCGATATCAAGACCCTCTCCGAGTTCATCGTTGAACGCCAGGCCGATTTCCCGGGCTCCACGGGCGACCTGAGCAGCCTGCTTACCGCTTTCCGCCTGGCCGCCAAGATCGTGAGCCGCGAGGCCAACAAGGCCGGGCTCATGGCCGATATCCTTGGCGCCGCCGGGAATGAGAACGTGCAGGGCGAAGATCAGCAGAAGCTCGATGTGTATGCCAACAACCTCTTCATCCGCATGATGCGCACCCAGGGGGCCGTGTGCGCCGTGGCCAGCGAGGAGAACGACGACATCGTGCACTTCGACAACGGCGGCAGGTACGTGGTGACCATGGACCCGCTCGATGGCAGCAGCAACATCGATGTGAACGTGAGCATCGGCACCATCTTCAGCATCTATCGTCGCATCAGCACCGGGCCCAAGGCCACGCTGGAGGACTTCCTGCAACCCGGCAGCGCACAGGTGGCCGCCGGTTACATCGTGTACGGCAGCAGCACCATGCTCGTGTACAGCACCGGCCACGGCGTGAACGGCTTCACACTGGATCCCAGCATCGGCACCTTCTGCCTGAGCCACCCGGACATGAAGACCCCCGAGGAGGGAAAGATCTACTCCATCAACGAGGGCAACTGGTACGAGTTCAGCGAAGGTGTGCGCACCTACGTCGACGCCTGCAAGCAGAAGAAGATGAGCGCCCGCTACATCGGCAGCCTGGTGGCCGACTTCCACCGCAACCTGCTGAAGGGTGGCGTATACCTCTATCCCGGCACCACGAAGGCACCCAACGGGAAGCTGCGCCTGTTGTATGAGGCCAATCCCCTCGCATTCCTGGTGGAACAGGCCGGCGGCATGGCCACCGATGGCACCACCCGCATCCTTGACCTGAAGCCCACCGAGCTGCACCAGCGCTGCCCGCTGTTCATCGGCAGCAAGGCGATGGTGGAGAAGGCCATGAAGAGCTGATCACAGCTCCATCCGCGAAGCACGTTCACCGATCAGGATCCGGTAGCGCTCCTTCAACTCTTCAGGCACAAAGCCAAGGCCGATGAACTCCATCCACTTCGGCAGTGCCTTCTTCATGCGGTTGAAGAGGTTGAGGATGGCGCGCTCGTTCAGCCCGGTTGCGCGCATGGCGGTCTCGAAGTCGGCGCGAGTGAGCTTGCTCTTGCGGCCGTTAAGGGTGAGGGCAAGCTCTTCCGTTTCATTGATCAACAGCGTGGAAGGCACCATGTCGTACGCCGGGCTGAGGTTGTAATGGCCGTCGATATCCTTCAACAGCGAGAAGTTCTTCAGGTGCATGTCCGCGTTGCCGGTGAGGAAGCTGAAGAGGACTTGCTCGTAGAAGAACGTGAGGTCGAACTGTGTGTTCCTCGCATAGCGTGTGATCGCCTTCACGATCTGCTCGTGCGATCCCTTGTACTTGTGTTCGGTCTGGCGTTCGGTCAACTGGCACATATCCTCCATGTGGAGCTTGGTCACCTTACGGCCGCCGGGTTTACCGACACGATCCACGCGACGCGTGATGTAAGCCAAAGCGCCATCCTCCATGGGAAGCAGGCCGTGCGGCACGGTGCGTATGCCCGCCAACTCTGCTAAGTGCATGGTCAGATCCTCCAACTCCACCATGTGCGGATAGTTCGGTGTGGGTGGCTTGAGGATATGACTGCCCCATACGCCGATGATCGTAAAGCGGTCGGGCGATGCGTTTGGGTCGCCGCGCATGAGACCGAGCGACAACTTCGTTTGCGCACCGGCCACCGTGGCGCTGCGCAGAACGCTCTGCTTGGCGAGGCCGAGGATATCCAACTCCGTGAACGGCAGCGTTGGCGCCACAGGTGTGCCGAAAAGCTTGCGACTGCACGCGGGATGGTAGTTGTGCTGCCCTACCTCCAGTTCGAGGTAGCAACCCAGGCAACGTTCACTGCTCATCGTCCGTGGTGTTGATCGGTTCAATGCTCACCGCGCCGATGCAGTCCTTGCAGCACGCGAGCAACAGTCCCATGCGATCGCGCGGGTCGAGCTTCCAGCTTTTCTCCGCAATGGTGAGCAACCAGCCTTCCGGTATCAGTCCGTCGAAGAAGGGAAAAAGGACTTTGCTCTTGTAGGGCCGTTCAGCCAATGGCAAGGTGAGGCTCACGGCTTCAGCGTGCTGCTCATCGCGATACTCAGGTCGATAGCTGAACTCGAAGCCTTCCACGGTTTCGGAGAGCGTGCCCGCCGAGCGACCATGCATCATCACCTGGGCGCTACGCATCGGCATCGGGGTTGGTGTCTTTCGCTTCCGTCCTGTCCATCGGCACCGGACCCAACTCGCTGCCGAAGAACCGCAGTACCTCATTCACCTTGTCCATGCGTAGGGTTGGTTTGCCGCGTTCCAATTCGCGCACGAAGCGCAGGCCCACGCCCGCCTTATCAGCAAGTTGGGTCTGCGTGAGCTTGAGTGCTTTTCGCCGTTCGATTACGAACTCGGCCAGATACTGTTGTTCCATTTTGTACCCTTTCGGGACCAATTTAGGATTATTCGCCGATATTGTACCTGTTAGGGTATAATAAAGTTTGATTCCGTCCATATAATACCCTTTCGGGTACGTTTTCAGCGCGACTGACGTAAAATTAAACCCGTTCGGGTACTATTCGACTCAGAATACGTGCTAAATGAGCACCATCGTACCCGATAGGGTACTATATCATTCTGCGGCGAGCTCGTACACCCCCTCAAAGGGAGGGGGCAAATTGCCACCCCCCTTCAAAGGAAGTAGGACTATTTCCCACCCCCTTTCGTTCGATATCGTTTGCCTTTGGCAGTAGGGAGCTCTGCCAAAAAATTTGGGCGTGCCGGTGTGATCCCTTCGCTTCGCAGAGCCTTTGCTCGGGAGCACACCGTCGCGCTTTCCGCTGCAACTCCGCGCCCGTTTGCTTCGTCGTTCCTCCTCGCAATGACCCGGGCTTGCGGGGTTTCCGCTCCAATCGCTCACGCGCATCCTACCCGTAGCTTTGCCCCGTTCCCGAACCCGATGCCCAGGATCCCCGGCACCGGGTTTCGGGCATTTGGGCGTCCATGAAGAACTACACCCTACTCATCGCACTAGTTGTGTTCGCACTGACTAGCTGTTCGACACCTCAACAACAGGCTGACTGCGTCGAGACGAAAACTCTTCACTCGAATGGGGCAGTCGCAAGCGCGGGCAAAACGTGTTCGGGGCGAAAGCATGGTGAGTGGCAGGAATGGTACTCGGACGGGGCGTTGAAATGGAAAGGACGCTACACCCATGACACTGTATTATACGCACCGGTCGATACTGCTGCACTTTGTGAAATGACTTTGCTCAATGGTGATAGCCTGCGCGTAGGTCGAACTTCCAATGTCCGCATCAGGGTAGGAAACATCTATCCGGGTGAACTGATGATTGCCATTACGAACGGCAAAATCACAGCCAGCGATCGCAAGGACTTCTACGATTACCAGATACTTCCTGGACATGCCGGCGAACTGAAGCTTTTCGCCTTCTGGCGCAACCGCGCAACAGGTCGGCAAATACAAATGGATGGGGGAGTGTGGACAGTCTATGAGTAGTGCCTCTATCCGCTAGCTGACTTCAATGACGTCCCTCCCCGACCTCCTCACCCTCTACCGCAACGACCAACGCGTCGCACGCGTTGCTGAAGGTTTGCAACCCGCGAACGCCCGCGTGCAGATCTCCGGCACGATCGGTTCATCGCAAGCGCTGATCGCCACATCGGTCATCGATCGTTTCCCGGGCGTGCATGTCTTCGTCCTCACAGACAAAGAGGAAGCGGCGTACTTCATCAATGACCTGGAGGCGTTGAAGAATGCGGGTGGAAATGGTGAAAGGGGTGAGAATGGTGAGAAAGGAAAGAAGGCCAAAGAGCAGGACCTGTACTTCTTTCCGGCTCCATCGCGGTCCGCTTACGATGCTGAGGGACACCATGATGGCGAGCGCGTCACGCGGACGGAAGTGCTGGAAGTGTTGATGAAGGTGAATGCGGGAATGAATGGTGAGAAAGGAGAGAACGGTGAAAAAGTGGCAGGAGGGTCCTCTACCCCCGCACCACTTTCTCCACCCTCACCATTCTCACCCCTTCTCATCATCACATACCCCGAAGCCCTCGTCCCGTTGGTGGTGGCGAAGGAGGTGATGCAGAAGAACACGCTGTCCATCAAACGCA
>Ga0209985_10000736_pt1 | contig 34577 bp, 34 predicted proteins | sample NOAtaG_FD_187305 | JGI IMG/M metagenome (GOLD analysis project Ga0209985, IMG submission 187305) | Freshwater lake microbial communities from Lake Erie, under a cyanobacterial bloom - NOAA_Erie_Diel6S_1000h metaG (SPAdes) (version 2) | ecosystem: Environmental > Aquatic > Freshwater > Lake ...
GCGATGCGCCTCGCGCTCGCCCATCCGGCGCGCTTCGCCGAGACGGCTCCGCTGCTGGCGATCGAGGTGCTCGAAGCGAACGACGAGGCCGCGCTCGTCCGCTTCCTCGATACGCTCGGGACCTGAACCGCGGCCGCGAGCGGGCCGCCGCGGGGCGCGACGCTCCCAGCGAAGCCCCGCGCGACGGCTGACGTATCATCGCGGCGTGTACGGCTCCCCCTCGTCCCCCGCCCAGCCCGTCCAGCACGACGGGCAGTCGCTGCCCCCCGACGACGACTACCCGGTCGCCCCCGACGGCGCGATCGGACGGGTGATCTCGTCGGCTTCGAACCGGACCCGGAGCGGCTGGAAGCCGATGGGCGCCCAAGAGAAGGCGCTCTTCGTGATCTTCCCCCTCCTCGTGTTCCTCCTCGGCGGCATCGTGGGTCTGGTGGCTGGCCAGGAGGGCGTTCGGGCGGTGGCGATGCAGGGGCTACCGCAGGTGATGGAGCTCGAGACCCCGATCATGGTGCTCGTGGGGCTCGCCGGCGCCGTGGTGCCGAGCGTGGTGCTGATCGCGGGGATGTGGCTGCTCCGCAAGGCGCGCGTGAGCTGGGTCGGGACGGACGGCGCCCAGCTCTGGGAGAAGGGTCTCTTCGGCAGCAAGAGCACGGTCCTGCGCTTCTCCGAGGCCGGCTGGCTCACCACCGAGCGGGTGCGGCAGTACGTGAACGGCAACTACTCGGGCACCCGCTACAACTTCACCTGGTGGTCGCCGCAGCGCGCCAAGGTCTTCGTGCTCGGCGGCAGCTTCCGCGAGACGGGGCTGGCCCTCTTCGGCAAGGATCTGCCGCCCGCGGGCCACGATCCGATCCGCTTCGCCGAGGCCGCCGAGCGCGCCTGGAGCCGGCACAAGATCGCCCGCCTCGATCAGGAGATCCGCACGACCGGCGTCGCGACGTTCCAGCACGGGAGCACGACGCTTCGCCTCGGCCGCGGCTTCGTGGAGGTGGCCACCGGCGGCAAGAGCGAGCGCATCGAGCGCGCCCAGATCGCCAGCGCCACCATCCAGCAGGGCGTCATCGTGCTGAAGCGCCAGGGCGCCACCGAGGGCTGGTTCAGCTCCGAGGGCGTCTACAAGCTGCCGGTCTCGGGGATGCCCGACTTCATGGTCTTCGTCATGCTCTTCGAGGACCTGCTCGGGCTGCGCTTCTCCTGACGGCGCCCGGCAGCGGTCACACGTCGCCGCCGCGCAGCACGTCGAGGCCGCGCGGGTCGAGCTCGTCGAGCGCGAGCGCGAGCCGGGCGCCGCCCTCGGGATCGATCACCACCAGGGTGCGGCCGGCGCGCTCGGCGAGCACCGCGTACCGAGCACACTGCATCGCCGGCAGCCCCTCGCCCTCGGAGCGCACCTGCGCCACGCCGCGCCGCTCCAGACGCACGGTGCGCCCTCCGATCGGCAGGGCCTCCGGGACGCTCCCCGCCGGGACCTCGGCGCTCGGCGCTCCGAGCGCGAGGCGCCGTCCTTCGCGGTCGAGCTGCACGAGCCAGCGCTCCTCGTGCTCGAGGGTGCGGAAGGCCCGCAGCACGAACCCATCCTCGTCGAGTTCGAGCACCCCGCCGAGCGCCACCTCGAGGCCCGGTCCGGTGATCACGTCGCGCACCTTCAGCCCGCGAGGCCCCGCGCTCCGCGGTGGCTCGGGTGCAGGCGGCGGCAAAGGCGGAGGGGCAGGCCGACGCAGCACGCGGACGAGCCCGCCGGCGAGCGCGGCCGCGGCCAGGCCGACCGCCACCTCCACGATCACCGGTCGCCTCCGAAGGCCCGATGCAGCTCGGCCGCCACCGCGGCCGGCTCCTCCGCCGCGGCGAGCTCGCCGATCACCGCTCCAAGCCGGGCGCCCGCCGCCACGACCTCGTGCGCGTTCTCGCGGCGAAGACCACCGATCGCCACGAGCGGGACCGTCCCGGCGCGGGCCGATGCCTCGGCGAGCCGATGCAGCCCGACGACCGGATCCGGCTGCGCCTTCGACGCGGTCGGAAAGACCGGCCCGAACGCGACGTACGCGAGCGGCTCGGCGAGTGCCGCCTCGAGCTGTGCGAGGTCGTGCGTCGAGCGGCCGATGGGCAAGCCCGGGGCGAGCCGGCGGGCCTCGGAGAAGGAGAGGTCCTCCTGCCCGAGATGGAGCGCATCGGCGCCAAGCAGCAGCGCGAGATCGACGCGGTCGTTCATGACGAAGGGCACGCCCGCATCCCACGCGAGGTCACGCAGCCGCCGGCCGACCTCCAGCCGCTCCCGATCGCTGTGGTGCTTGGCGCGGAGCTGCAGCGCCGCGCAGCCACCCTTCACGAGCTCGCCGCCGAGCCAGACCGGATCGCGCCCGCGGCACGCGTCGAGATCGACGATCGCGTAGAGCCCGCGCGCCGCGCTCGGCCAGCCTGGACCACGGGGGGACCGGGTCACGTCCGCGCTCCTCGGGCCGACGGGATCGCGATCAATGCAGCTGGTTCGCCGAGAGCCAGCGCTCGGCCTCGATCGCCGCCATGCAGCCCGAGCCTGCGGCGGTGACCGCCTGCCGGTAGACGTGGTCGGCGACGTCGCCCGCGGCGAACACGCCGGGGATCTTCGTCTGCGTCGTGCCCGGCACCGCGTGCACGAGGTAGCCGAGCTCGTCCCGGTCGAGCACGCCCTCGAAGAGCTGCGTGTTGGGTTGGTGGCCGATCGCGATGAAGAGGCCCTGCGTCGGGACCACGCTCTCGGCGCCGGTGACGAGGTTCTTCACCTTCACACCGGTGACGGTGTTCTGCGCGACGTCGAGCACCTCGGTCACCACGCTGTCGAGCAGGAAGCGCATCTTGGGGTGCTTCTGCGCGCGCTCGACCATGATCTTGCTCGCGCGGAAGTCCTGCCGGCGGTGGATGATCGTCACCGACTTGCAGAGACCCGCGAGGTACAGCGCCTCCTCCATCGCGGTGTCGCCGCCGCCGACCACGCACACGTCCTGGTTGCGGAAGAAGTAGCCGTCGCAGGTCGCGCAGGCCGACACGCCGCGGTTCTCGAGCGCATGCTCGGATTCGAGGCCGAGCCACTTGGCCTTCGCGCCGGTGGCGATGATGACCGCGTTGGCGCGGTGGCACTCGTTCTCCACCCAGCACTCGAAGGGCCGCTTGCCGAAGTCGACACGGGTCACGTCGGCGGTGATGATCTCGGTGCCGAAGCGGACCGCCTGCTCGCGCCACTTCGCCATGAGGTCGGGGCCGGTGATGCCCTCGGGGAAGCCCGGGTAGTTCTCCACCGTGGTGGTGATCATGAGCTGGCCGCCGGGGATGCCGCCGATCACCGAGCCCTCGATGCACAGCGGCTTGAGGTTCGCGCGGGCGGCGTAGATGGCGGCGGTGAGCCCGGCGGGACCGGACCCGATGATGATCACGTTGCGGACGTCGGACGACATGGGCCGCTACTTGCGACCTCTCCGCGAGCCCTGCAAGTCGCCGCGCGCGGCGCAGCGATCAGACGGTCTGCTCGACCCGCAGCAGCTGCTGGCCGAGGAACAGGTAGTCCCCGTGGCCGAGCTCCTTCTCGCCGCGGATCCGCACGTAGGTCCCGTTCCGCGAACCGACGTCGTGCAGCGTGAAGCCGCCCTCGCTCATCTCGACCCGCGCGTGGCGGCTCGACAGGTAGAGGTCGTCGGGGAAGTTCATCTCGCAGTCCTCGCGGCCGATGTGCACGTGCGACTCGCGGGCGCAGTGCACCATGCCGTCCGCGCCGCCGCGCAGCACCTGCACGATGCGGAAGGGGCTCGTCCGCTTGGGCGACGAGTAGAAGTAGGTCTGGTCGGGGTTGGGGCCGGAGGTGTCGCGCGGCGTCGCCTCGAGGCGGAAGACCTGCTCGCCGCAGAGGAACTGATCGCCCGGAGCCAGCGGAACGCTGCCCTTCACCCGGACGTAGACGCCGTTCAGGCTGCCCTCGTCACGGATGTGGAGCTTGTCGCCGCCCTGGCCGCGGTAGATGAAATTCGCGTGGCGGTCGCTGATCCACGGGTCGTTCGGGAAGGGGATCTGCGCGCTGGTGCGCCCGGCCACGTGCTCGGTGCCCTGGAGCAGATAGCTGAGTCCGTCGGTCCCGTCGGTGCCCCGGATCAGGATGAGGCGGGCCTTGCCCGGAGCCTGCATGCTCCCGAAGTAGTCCACCCGGCGCTCGAGGACCTCGGGCGGCACCGTCGCACCGCAGCCACCACAGAACTTGTGGCCGGGCGGCACGGGGGACGAGCACTCCTTGCAGACGTAGTGGCGGTTCTGCTCCACGGGATCCTCCTGCTTGGCGCTGGCCGGCGTGGTGACGACGGGCGCTCTCGGTCCGGAATCGGTCGAACGGGGCGGGGCGCCGGCCAAGCCGGTCGCCGCGACGGGCGCGGACGGAACCGGCACGGCGCCGACCCCGGCGGCTGCCGAGCCCGGATCCGGGTGGGCCGCCGCGCCGGGGATGCTACCCGGTTCCGCGGCGGAGAACGAAAGTTTGTTGCCGCAGGCCGGACACCACGCACCGTCCAGCGGGACCAGCAGGTCGCACGCGCCACAGACGATGCCGGCCGTTTCTTCCACGTGCGCCGATCTGTAGGGCATCGGCACACCCGTCGTCAACGAAGGGCTCTCGGGAGTACAACCCCGCGGTGTCCTTCTCCGACGACGTCGCCCACTGCCGGGCCCTCTTGCGGCGCGGCAGCCAGTCCTTCGATGCCGCGGCCCGGGTGCTGCCGTCGCGGCTCACCGCGCCGGTCGCGGTGCTCTACGCGTTCTGCCGGGTGAGCGACGACGCGATCGACGAAGCGAGCGATCCGGGGGCCGCGCTCGAAGCGCTGCGCCAGCGTCTCGAGCGCATCGCCTCGAACCGGCCCGACGCGGACCCCGTCGATCGCGCGCTCGCCGCGGTGATGCGCGTGCACGGCCTGCCGAGAGGCCCGCTCGAGGCGCTGCTCGAGGGCTACGCCTGGGACGCCGAGGGCCGGGCCTACGCCACGTTCTCCGAGCTGCTCGGTTACTGCGCCCGGGTCGCCTCGTCGGTGGGCGTGGCGATGACGCACCTGATGGGGGTGCACGAGCCGCGGGTGCTCGCCCGGGCGATCGATCTCGGCGCGGCGATGCAGCTGACGAACGTCGCGCGCGACGTCGGCGAGGACGCGCGCCGGGGGCGGCTCTACCTGCCCGCGGCATGGGTCGGCGCGCCGGACCTCGCGACGCTGGCGCCGAGCCCGGCGATCCGCCGCGCGACCCTGCGCCTGCTCGACGAGGCCGAGACGCTCTACGAGCGCGCGCTGCTCGGGGTGCCGCACCTGCCCGCCGACTGCCGCCTCGCGATCCGCGGCGCGGCCGACATCTACCGGGCGATCGGGGCGCACGTGCGCGCCGCCGGCGGCGACGGCGTGAGCCGGCGGCACCGCACGAGCGGCCTCGAGAAGACCGCGCTGCTCGCTGCGGCCGCCTGGAACGAGCGCCGCGCCGATCGGAGACCGCTGCGCGACGACGTGCTGCCCGAGGCTGCGTTCCTGCTCGAAGGCTGAACGCAGCGGCTCACCCGACGAGGGCGGGCAGGATCTCGGCGAGGCCTGCATCCACGCGGTGCGTCGCGAGCGGATCGCCTCGGGTTGGGCCGCGGTTCACGATCGCCACGGGAATGCCGCGCTCGTGGGCGCGCTTCACGAAGCGGAAGCCGGAGAACACGGTGAGCGAGGTGCCGAGCACGAGCAGCACGTCGGCCGCCTCGACCGCGGCGTAGGACGCCTCGACGATGGGCCTCGGCACCGAGCCGCCGAAGAAGACGACGTTGGGCATGAGCACGCCGCCGCACGCGAGGCAGCCGGCGACGACGAAGCGCTCGATGGCCTCCCCGCTCAGCTCCACGTCGCCGTCGGGGCGCGTCTCGAAGTCCACGGCGTCCTCGTCCGAGAGCCGGCCGAGCCGCGGGTTCAGCGAGACGAGCCGCGCCTGCAACGCGTCACGGTCCTCGAAGGCACCGCAGCCGAGGCAGCGCACCTCGGCGAGCGCCCCGTGCAGCTCGATGACCCTCTGCGAGCCAGCCTGCTGATGCAGGCGATCGACGTTCTGGGTGACGAGCGCGGTGAGCTCGACGCGTCCCTCGAGGGCGGCGATGGCCCGGTGTACGGCGCTCGGCGCGGCGGTGCGAAAGCGCGGCCAGCCGACCACGCTGCGAGCCCAGTAGCGGCGCCGCCACGCGTCGCTGGCGACGAACTCCTGGTGCTGAATGGGCCGCCGCGGCGGCCGGCCCGGGCTGCGGTAGTCGGGGATGCCCGAGTCGGTGGACACTCCAGCGCCCGTGAGCAGCGCCACGCGCTTGCCGAGGATCGCGCGTCGGAGCAGCGCGATCGGATCGGGATCGTGTTCGACGCCCTCACTGCGCTCTGGTAACACTTGTCCGAAGCTCATGGCGGACCTCGAGTCGGAGATCAAGCACCTCATCGTCGAAGCCCTCATGCTCGACGATGTCCAGCCCGAGTCGATCGACTCGAGCGCGCCTCTCTTCGTCGAGGGCCTGGGCCTCGACTCGATCGATGCCCTGGAGCTGGCGATGGCGATCGACAAGAAGTTCGGCGTCCGCATCCGCGCCGACGACGATCAGAACCGGCAGATCTTCGCCAGCGTGAAGAACCTCGCCGCTTTCGTCGCGCAGCACCAGAAGGCGTGAGCGGGGCCGGGCCGCGACCGAACGCCGTCACGCTCGCGCTCGGCGTCCTCAACGCGGTCCTCACGGTCCTCTACCCGGTCGCGGTCTGGCTCGGCCTCACCCAGCTCGGCGCGCGCGCGACCTCGGTGATGATCCTCGGGCTGCTCGTGCCGATCCTCGCGTTCCGGCTGCGCGGCGCGGACCGCTCGACGTTCTGGTCGGTGCTGCGCGTGCCGCTCGCGATCCTCGTGCTCGTGGTGCTCGGCATCCTCACCGACGATCCGCGCTTCGTCCTCGCGCTGCCCGTGCTCATCAACGCGGTCTTGCTGCTCACCTTCGGCGAGACGCTGCGCGCGGGCGCGGTGCCGATGATCGAGCGCTTCGCCCGGATGCAGGAGAAGGAGCTCTCGCCGCAGAAGCAGGCGCACTGCCGGCGCTGGACCGGCATCTGGTGCGGCTTCTTCGTGATGAACGGCGGGGTCGCGGCGCTGCTCGGCGCCTTCGCGACGCCCTTCGTCTGGGCCACCTACACCGGCGGTCTGGCGTACGCGCTCATGGGCGCGCTCTTCGCGGTCGAGTTCGTGGACCGCAGGCGCCGCTTCCGCGACTACGGCACAGGACCGCTCGACCGTGCCCTGCGCCGGCTGCTCGGCGCCTGAGCGCGTTCACTCGAGGAAATTCGTCCCGTCGCGGGAAGGCACGAGGAAGTAGACGATGCGGGTGTCGAGCACCGTCACGCCGTCGCCGAGCACCTCGATCTCGGCGCGGAAGAGCTGCGGCGCGTCGAGGGGCATCACCGTGGTGTTCTGCCGCGGCACGATGTCGAAGCAGACCGGCGCGCCTGGCTCGACGTCGGTGAAGGTCTCGGCGCGGCCGTCTCCGTCCTCGTCGCGGCTCGGCAGGCCGGCCACGCACACCACCGAGGGATCGGTGGGATCGGCGAGCCCACCGGTTCGGTTCGGCTCGATGCGGTCGACGAAGAGCGCGGCATCGACCGCGTCCGCCGGGCCCTCGTCGACGTCGCGCGCCCGCGCCCGAATGTCGAGCGGCGTGTTGCGCGCGAGGGCGGAGATGGCCTCGACGACCTGGGCATCGACGGTCCCGGCGCCCGCGCCGGCGAAGAGCAGCGGCAGGCCACCCTCGCCGAAGGAGTCCGTGCCCCGCACGATGGTCGACCACTGCGGAGACGTCGCGGTCGGGCCGAGGACGACGACGCGGCCGCGGATCTCGAGGAACGCGTCGAGGACATCCTCCGGCGTCGGGAACTCGGCGCAGCTCGAGCACGCACCGTCCGCGCAGGAGCTCGCCATCTGCGCGTAGCTCTCGCTGAACAGCTCGTCCCCGATCATCACCAGGATCGGCAGCGCGCCCTCGCGCACGCACCCGAGCCCGACCTCGCCAGGCCCGCACGCCGGCGCCGGGATGCGCGGCCAGCGCGTCGTATCGCCCGTCGCCCAGACCCACATCGACTGCGCGTAGGGCTCGTGCACCGGCAGGCAATCGGCGGTGAGCAGCCCGAGGGCCGCATCGACCGCCGCCGTGTCCGTCGTGCTCGCGAGGTTCTGCTCGATGCCGCGGCACGTGCCCTCGGCGGCGAGGTGCATCGACTGAGGACAGATGTCGAACTGCCCGACCCCGAAGGCGACGTCGGGGATCGCCGCCGCGATCCCGGGCACGATCACGGCGCTCAGCGAGTCGCGGACGGTGTCGATGTAGCCCTGCATCGAGACGCTGGTGTCGATCAGGAAGTGCACGTCGGCGCGCCGGATGTCGGTGCGGAAGACGAGCGTGTCGCGGGCGGGCTCGGGCGGGTTCTCGTAGGGGACGACGAAGAAGAAGTCGCCGCGGGTCCGGGGGCTCTCGGTCGGAGAGAGCGGGTCGGTCTCCGCCACGACCTCGACGAGATCGACGACGCCGTCACCGTCGCTGTCCGCGTCGAGCGGGTCGGTGCCCGCCGCCACCTCGTCCGCGTCCGGCAGTCCGTCGCCATCGCTGTCGAGGTCGCGGAAGTCGGGCAGCAGGTCGCCGTCGGTGTTGCGGGGTGGTGTGCGGAGGTCGGCGTCGCCCGCCTCGTCCGCGTCGGAGAGCCCGTCGCCATCGCTGTCGGTGTCGTCGACGTCGGCGGTGCCGTCGGCATCGGTGTCGGCCCGGCCGCTTCCCTCCTGCTCGTCGCTGAGCGTGTCGCCGTCCGCGTCGCTCGGCGGCAGCGGCGCGTCGGACGGCAGGTCGGCGTCGCGTCCAGCGTCGGGCGTGCCGCGGCCCGAGCCGCAGCCGCCCGCGAGCGACAGGACGAGTGCCATCCGGGCGAGGCCCGCGGCGAAGGAAGAGGTCGAAGGGGCTGCTCGAAGCAAGAACATGCGCGGGTACCTCGGGGCGACGGTACCGCCGCGCCGGCGCGCCGCGCAATCCGTGCACGCCGCCGCGTCGCGGGGCCTCCCTGCGCCTGCTACTTCTTCTGCATGCACGGCGGCGACGTCATCGGCGAGATCCTCGCCCGGCACGGGGTCCTGCACCTCTTCACCCTCTGCGGCGGGCACATCTCGCCGATCCTCGTGGGCGCCAAGCGGCGCGGGGTGAAGGTCGTGGACATGCGCGAAGAGGTGAACGCGGTCTTCGCCGCCGACGCCTGCGCACGCCTGACCGGCAACGTCGGGGTCGCCGCGGTCACCGCAGGACCGGGCGTCACCAACACGGTCACCGCGATCAAGAACGCGCAGATGGCCGAGTCGCCGGTGCTGCTCTTCGGCGGCGCGACCGCCACGGTCCTGCGCGGCCGGGGCTCGCTGCAGGACATCGATCAGCTCTCGATCCTCGCGCCGATCACCAAGTGGGCGACCCGCGTGACAACCTTCAAGAGCCTCGGCCCGACCGTCGAGCGGGCGATGGACGTCGCGCTCTCCGGCGTGCCCGGGCCGGTCTTCGTCGAGGTCCCGATCGATCTCCTCTACCCGCAGAAGACGGTGCGCGAGTGGACGATGCAGGAGGCCACGATGAAGGGCCCGGTCGGGGACGCGCTGCGCCTCTATCTGCGCGGTCACCTCTTCCGGCAGTTCGAGCAACCGCACCTGCCGGTCTTCAAGCCCGAGCTGCCGGCCCTGGCCGACCTCACCATCCCCGGCGACAACGCGGGCAAGATCGCCGAGGTCGCAGCGATGCTGCGCGCCGCCGAGCGACCGGTCCTCGTCCTCGGCAGCCAGACCCTCGTCAACGAGCGGCAGCCCGAGCGCATCGCCGACGCCGTGCGCGCACTCGGCGTGCCCGTCTACCTGGGCGGCATGGCCCGCGGCCTGCTCGGAACGAACAGCGACATCCAGTTCCGTCACGAGCGCGGCAAGGCGCTGCGCGAGGCGGACCTCGTCATCGTGTGCGGCTTCCCGTTCGACTTCCGGCTCAGGTACGGCCAGGCGATCCCGGGCTCGGCCAAGCTCGTGGCGGCGAACCTCAGCGGTACGACGCTGCGCAAGAACCGTCTGCCCGACCTCGCGCTGAAGATGCACCCCGGGCAGATGCTCGTGGACCTCGCCAAAGAGGCGGGCGCGGCCGGCGCGGGCCGTGCCGAGTGGCTCTCGACGCTTCGCCAGCGCGAGGCCGCCCGCGACGCCGAGATCAGCAAGGAGACACCGGCGACGCCGGGCCGCGTCGGTCCGCTGAAGTTCTTCCGTGAGCTCGACAAGAAGCTCGACGACGACGCCATCCTCGTCGCCGACGGAGGCGACTTCGTCGCGACCGGCTCCTACGTCCTTCGACCGCGCGGCCCGCTGTCGTGGCTCGATCCCGGCGTGTACGGCACGCTCGGCGTCGGCGGCGGCTTCGCCACCGGCGCGGCGTGCTGCCGGGCCGGGAGCGAGGTGTGGATCCTGTGGGGCGACGGCTCCTCGGCCTACTCGCTCGCCGAGTTCGACACCTTCGTGCGGCACGGCCTCGCCCCCATCGCGGTGATCGGCACCGACGCGCTCTGGGCCCAGATCGCCCGCGACCAGACCGAGCTGCTCGGCGATGACGTGGGCACGACGCTGCGCGACACCGCCTACCACGACGTCGCGGCGGGCTACGGCGGCGTCGGCCTGCTGCTCGACGACGAGGCGAAGATCGGCGAGGTGCTCGGCGAGGCCAAGCGCATCGCGAAGACCGGCAAGCCCGTCTGCGTGAACGTGCTCCTGTCGCGGAGCGACTTCCGGAAGGGCTCGATCTCGGTCTGAGCAGTCAGCGCAGGCCGAGCGAGGCGGCGGTGTGCGCCGTGACGCTCGACTCGAGGAGCTTGCCGCCGATCGTCAGGTAGAGCGCGCCGCCTGCGACCGCGAGCTCCCAGCGGTTCACCTTGTCGGTGCGCTCGGCGATGCGATCGAGGAACGCCGGATCGAGCTCGACGACCGTCCACGCGTCGACCGCGTGGGCCGAGGCGGCGACGCCGTCCTCGAGGATCTTCCGCGGTTGCTTGAACGCGTAGACCACCACACCCGCCTTCTTCGCCGCGCGGTGCAGGCGCTCGGTGGAGGGCGCGCCGACCTCGATCCAGCGCCGGAGCGTTCCGTCGAGGTCCTTCTTCCAGAGCGCCGGCTCGTCGTCGGCCTCGAGGCCGCGGGTGAAGTCGAGCCCCTCCTCGTGCTCGAGGCAGCGGGCGAGCACGCGCGCGGCCAGGTAGCGGTCGGACTCGCTCGGGTGCTGGGCGACGCGCAGCTCGAGGGTCTCGTAGACGCCCCGGTCGGAGTCCGACAGGACGATCTCGTAGCGGCGGACGGTCGCGGTGAGGGCCACGGCTCAGCTGTCGATGAAGGGCTGCTTCTCGTCGAGCACCCAGTCGCCGAGGTACGGATAGAGCGCCCAGCGGCCCTGGTAGGCGCCGAGGGCCACCCAGAGCGGCGCGAGCACCGAGAACGCCCACGGGATGATCGCGAGCGGCAACAGCAGCACGCCGAGCCCGCAGGTCATGAAGTAGATGACCAGGAACACCACGCCGAAGACCGACGCCGCCACGCTGACGAGCAGCTGGAACCACGCCGCCTGGTTCACGTGGAAGAGCACGAAGCGGTGGCGCGAGGTGTTGAAGATCAGGACGAGCGTCGTCGCGACCACCGGCAGGAAGAGGCCTGCGGTGAAGATGCCGACGATGGCCCCGAGCACATGCGCCGCCGCAGCGTGGGTGCGGTCCTGCGGCGAGAGCGCCTCGCCCCGCGCGAGGCTCTCCTGCATGGCGGAGCGGAAGAAACCCATCGAGGGACTCTAGCCGATCGCGCGGAGCATGCCGCCGGGATGAATCGAGGAAGGCCCCTGGGCGTCGGTGCGTAGGCTCTCCCGCCGGGCGCGCGCTGTGCGCTATGTTCCGGCCTCCTCGAACGTCCTTTGCCCGGAGCGAGTCCGATGCGCGTCAGCCCCCTGCCCCTCGTCACCTTGGCCCTCGCTCTGCTCGCCGGCTCGAGCGGCTGCGTGGTCCGGGCGCGCACGCGGACGACGACCGAGACCACGCCGGTCACCGCCACGATCACGGTGAACGCGCCCGACACCGCGGCGGTGAGCGCGCCGACCACGACCGGGGTCGCCGGCAGTGGGGTCGTCGTGGTCGCGCCGTCGTGCACACCCGGCGCGGCGGAGTCGTGCGACGGCCTCGACAACAATTGCGACGGGCGGATCGACGAGGGCTGCGGCTGGGGGTCGGGGCAGATCCAGGTGACCCTCGCGTGGGCCACCGGCGCGGACATGGACCTCTACGTCTACGACCCGACGGGCTACCAGATCTACTACGGAGACCGGTACTCCCCGAGCGGCGGCATGCTCGATCACGACGCGCGCGGCTTCTGCACCGGCGGCACCGACACGGTGGAGAACGTGTACTGGAGCACGCCGACCCCGCCGCCGGGCAACTACACCGTCGAGGTCCACCACTGGGGCGACTGCGGCGACCCGCGCGCGGTCCCGACGCCGGTGCAGGTGTCCATCGCGGTCGGCGGGCGGGTGATCGGCGTCTACCAGGCGACGCTCTACCCGAACCAGCGCACGACGATCGCCACGTTCCCCATCTACTACTGAACCCTGGCCCTCCGCGGCAGGCGCGGCGGTGGTAGGACCGGGCGTGCGCCCGAGCGGCCCGAGGCAGGACGATGGCGCGGCCCGCAGCGCGGCGGCGGGCCTCGTCCTCGTGCTCTTCGTGGCGGCCTCAGCGGGCTTCGCCGCAGCGAGCGCGGCCGGCTCGGTGCGTCTCGCCATCACCGGCTACCTCGGGCTCTGGGCGCTCTACGCGCTGCTCGCGCGGCACGACCTGACGGCACGCACCGCGCTCGGCGTCGCGCTCGCCGCAGGCCTCGCGCTGGTCATGGCGCCACCGATCCTCTCCGACGACGTGCACCGCTACCTCTGGGACGCGCATGTGGCGCGGCACGGGATCGACCCCTATGCCCACGCACCGGCCGACCCCGCGCTCGACGGCCTCGACCCGGACCTGCGCGCCGCGGTGAGCTACCCCGAGATCGCCACGATCTACCCGCCCGTCGCGCAGCTCGCGTTCCTCATCGCGGCACGCATCGCCGAAGCGCCGTGGGCGATGCAGCTCGTCGCGCTCGCGCTGCACCTCGCGACCGCGCTGCTGCTCCGCCGCACGAGCGATCGCGCGGCCAGCCTCTACGCGCTCTGTCCGCTCGGCCTCGTGGAGGGCGCGGGCGCGGCGCACGTCGACGTGCTCGCCGGGCTCTTGCTGCTCGCGGGCGTGCTCGCGATCGGGACGCCGCATCGCGCTGCGTTCGCCTTCGCGCTCGCGACCGGGACCAAGCTGGTGGGCCTCCTCGCGCTGCCGCTCCTCCGAGGGCGCGCGCTGGTGCTCGGCCTCGTGCTCGGCGTACTGCTGGCCGCGCCGATCGCGGGCGCCGGGCACGGCGGCGACGCAGGCCTCTGGCACTACGCGCGGCGCTGGCAGGGCGCAGGGCCCATCTTCGCCGCGCTCGAGCAGGGCGCGGCGTTCGCGCTCGGCCCGCTCGAGGACGCGCACGGTACGATCGCGTTTGCTCCGGCTGCGGTGCTCACCCGGCTCGCGCCGGGCTCGGCCCTCGACCCGCACGCGCCCGCGCTCGGCGGGACTGCGAGCGCGGCACCCGGCCGGGTGCGGCGTTCCGTTCTGGCGGCGATGGGCGCGCGGTCGCTCGTGCTCGTCCTCGTCGCGGGCTTCGCGATCGGGCGCACCCGCGGGCAAACGACCCCGAAGGCGGCCGCAGCGGCGCTCCGTGACGTGCTGCTCGTGGCGCTGGCGCTCTCGCCCCAGGTGCACCCCTGGTACCTGCTCTGGGCGCTGCCGCTCGAGCTGCTCGCGGGCGGCATCGCGGTGCGTGCGCTCGCGGCGTCGATGGTCCTGGCCTACGTGCCGGTGATCGCGTTCCGGGACGGCGGCCCGTGGATCGAGCCCGGGTGGCTCGGGCCGCTGCTCCTCGTCGTGCTGGCCCTCGCGGCTGCGTGGGAGCGACGGATCGGCTGGCGGGCACGCTCCGGATCGGAAACACCTCCAGCGTGCGCCGCGTCCTCGTCGCCTTCGCCCTGACCGCCTGCGGCAACCCGTACTACCAGCCCTGTGACGAGGGCTGCCAGGGAGGCTTTCTCTGCGCCGATCCCGGCCGCATCGACGTCTGCTCCGTCGTCTGCGCCGGTCCGGCGGACTGCGCGGAGTTCGGCGCGCGCAGCTTCTGTTCGGTGGGCGGCGTATGCCTCGAGCGGTGCGCGCTCGACGCGGAGTGCCCGATCTCGAGCTACTGCGACCGCGCCGAGGGGGTCTGCGTGCGATGAGGTGGGCGCTCGCCGCGCTGCTGGCGGGCTGCGCGCCGAGTCCCCCGGCGGACTGGCGCGACGAGGTGATCTACCAGATCGTCACCGACCGCTTCGCGAACGGCGATCCGAGCAACGACGACGCGAGCGGCGTGCCGCCGATGCCCGGCGTGCCGAACCGGATCCACGGCGGCGACTTTCGCGGGATCACCGAGCACCTCGACTACGTCGCTGCGCTGGGCGCGACCGCGATCTGGATCTCCCCGATCGTGCGCAACGTCGCGCGCAACGAGGTCGGCGACGGCTACCACGGCTACTGGGCGAGCGACTTCACCGAGCTCGAGCCCCGCTTCGGCGACGAGGCGGCGCTGCGGCAGCTGGTCGGGGCCGCGCACGCGCGGGGGATGCGGGTCATCGTGGACGTGGTGCCGAACCACGCGGGCCGGGTCTTCGATTACGACGTGGACGGCGACGGAGTGCCCGATCCCGACCCCGCGATCTCGCCGACCTACACGCCCGAGGTGCAGCCCGGCGAGGTGATCTTCTCGGCCCGACCGCAGCTCTTCACGGCGGAGGGCACGCTCACGCTGCGGCCCGAGCATTTCCGGCGCCGGGGCATCGGAGATCTCGGCGTGCCCGAGGAGCGACGCTACGGCGACTTCCCCGAGGGCCTGCGCGACCTCGACACCGACCGCGACGAGGTGATCGAGGCGCTCATCGCGACCTTCGCGCGCTGGGCGATCGACTTCGAGCTCGACGGCTACCGGATCGACGCGGTGCCGCACGTGGACCGCGCGTTCTGGCCGCGCTTCTGCACGGGCCTGCGGGAGCGGCTCGCCGCGGCGGGACGTACGCAGTTCTTCCTCTTCGGCGAGGTCTTCGAGACGCGCCCGGAGTCGCTGGTGCCCTGGCTGGTGCCTGGCGGGATCGACGCGGCCTTCGACATTCCCCTGAAGTTCGGGCTGATCGACGGCGTGATCCTCGGCGGCGGTGCGCCCGCGGGCGCCGCGTACCTGCTCGAGGACGCGCGACGCATCTACCCGATGGACCCGGCGCCGCTCGGCGTCGGCCTCGATCCCTGGCAGGCCCGCATCGTCTTCGGCGACAGCCACGACGTGACCCGCCTGCGCGCCCTCGTCGACGATCCCTTCGCCGTCGATCAGGCGCTCGTGGCGGTCTTCACCGCAGGCGGGATCCCGCTCGTCTACTACGGCACCGAGCAAGAGTTCGCCGGCGGCGGTGGACACCTCGGCCGCGAGCCGCTGTGGGAGACCGACTACCCCGAGGACGGCGCGACGTTCCGGCTCATCCAGCTGCTCGCCGCGATCCGGCGCGGCTCCCCGGCGCTCCGACGGGGCGATACCACCGTGCGCTGGGCGGCGGAGGTCGGCGGACGCGAGCTCGACACGACCGCCGACGACGCGGGCCTGATCGCCTGGGAGCGGAGCCTCGCAGACGAGCACGTGCTCGTGGTGCTCAACACGCACCCGACCCGGCCGGCCCGGGCCGCGATCCCGACCGCGCTGCCCGAGGGCACGGCGATCGATCGCCTCGGCGGCGGACGCTTCTCGGTGCAGGACGGACGGGCCGAGGTGACCCTGCCGCCCCGCACCAGCGCTCTCCTCGTCGCGCGCTGATCGCGCGCCGCGGCGGAAGGGCCGGCCTCAGCCGGTGGCCTTCAGCATGAGCTGGTGGATCCGCCGGGCCAGCGCCGCCGGATCCTCGACCGGGCTGCCCTCGGCGATGAGCGCCTGCTCGTAGAGCAGGGTGAGGAGATCGGGCAGCTCCGGGGCGTCCTTCTCGCGGGCCGCCTCGAGCGCCTTCACGAGCGGGTGCTTCGGGTTGATCTCGAGGATGCGCTTCTGCGACGGCATCGCGAGCTCGGGCTGCGCCGCCCGGACCAGGCGCTCGAACTGCGACGAGATGCCGCCGTCGGGCACGACGAGGCAGGCCGGGCTGTCGACGAGGCGCTCGCCGAGCCGCACCTCGGAGAGCTGATCCTGCAGCTGCATCCGGATCCGATCCCGCAGCGCAGAGAGGTCGCCCTCCGGGTTCTCCGCGGCGTCCTTCGCCCCGAGGTCGAGGTCGGCCGAGGCGACGTTGAGCAGCTTCGTGTCCTCGAACTCCTCGAGGCCCTCGCCCTGTCCCATCACCCAGTGATCGACCGGGTCGGTCATGAAGAGCACCTCGAAGCCCTTCTTGCGCAGCCCCTCGAGGTGCGGGCTCGACTCGAGCTGCCGGCGGCTCTGGCCGAGGGCGAAGTAGAGGCCCGGCTGGCCTTCCTTCATGCCTGCCTTCGCCTCGGCGAGCGAGACGAGGCCGGCCCGCGTGCTCGACTCGTAGCGGAGCAGCGGCAGGACCTTCTTCCGGTGATCGCCCTCGGCGTGGCCGACGGCGAGCGACTCCTTGAGCACCGCACCGAAGGTCTTCCAGAACGTCGCGTAGTCCTCGGGCCGATCCTTGGCGAGCGCGCCGAGCATCTCGAGCGCCTTGTTCGTGACCTGCTGCTTGATGATCCGGACGACCCGCGAGTCCTGCAGGAGCTCGCGCGAGACGTTGAGCGGGAGGTCCTCGCTGTCGACGACCCCGCGGAGAAAGCGCAGCCAGCGGGGCAGGAGCGCCTCGGCCTCGTCGAAGATGAAGACCCGCTTCACGTAGAGGCGCAGGCCCCGCTTGGCGTCGGGGTCGAAGAGGTCGAAGGGCGCGCGGGCCGGCACGAAGAGGACGCCGGCGAACTCGGTGGTGCCCTCGATCTTGAAGTGCTTGGCGGACAGCGGCGGGGTGAAGTCGTGCGAGACGTGCTTGTAGAGCTCGTCGAGGTCCTCCTTCTTCACCTCGCTCGCGCCGCGCTGCCAGAGCGCCGAGCCCCGGTTGATGGTGCGCCACGCGGGCTCGTCCGACTTCTCCCGGTCGACCTTCAACTGGATGGGGAAGTGCAGGTAGTCGGAGTACTTCTTCACCAGCTGCTCGAGCTGGTAGGTGCGGAGCTCGTCCTTGGCGTCGGCCTTCAGGTGCAAGACCACGCTCGTGCCCTGCTGCACCCGGCCCGCCGGGGCGAGCGAGAAGGTCCCGCGGCCCTCCGAGCTCCAGGTCCAGGCCTCGCGCACCCCGGCCTTGCGGCTCGTGACCTCGACCCGCTCGGCGACCAGGAACGCCGAGTAGAAGCCGACGCCGAACTGACCGATCAGACCCGGGCCGTCCTTCTTGCCCTGCGCGGCGAGCTCCTTGATCAGCTCGCGGGTGCCCGACTTGGCGATCGTGCCGAGGTGGCTCGCGAGCTCGTCCTTCGTCATGCCGATGCCGTTGTCCTCGATGGTGAGGGTGCCGGCGGCGGCGTCGGGGACGAGGCGGATCTCCAGGCTCTCGCCCTCGGGCAGGAGCTCCGGCGCGGTGAGGGCGGAGAAGCGCAGCTTGTCGAGGGCGTCGGAGGCGTTGGAGAGCAGCTCGCGGAGAAAGACGTCGCGGTTCGAGTAGAGCGAGTCGATCACCAGGCGCAGCACGCTCTCGACCTCGGCCTCGAAGCGGCGGGTCTCGGAGGCGGGGGGCGCGGTGTCGGGGCTCGACGGGGTGGCAGTCTCGGGGGCGGTGGTCTCGGTCATGGGGCTCCTCGGAGGCGCGGAACACTCGACACGCCGCGGCCCAACGTCAAGCCCCGACGGGCACCGCCCGCCGGGTCTCGGGGCCGGCCGGTGATGCAGAGCGGCCGATCCCGTCGTAGGGTCCGGCCTCTTCCCCGAGACCGACGCCATGGGACGCATCTTCGAGACCCGCAAAGCCACCATGTTCGCCCGCTGGAACAAGATGGCGAAGCTCTTCACCCGGCTCAGCAAGGACATCACCATCGCGGTGAAGTCGGGCGGGCCGGATCCGGGCAGCAACCCGATGCTGCGGCGGGTGCTGCAGAACTGCCGCGCCAGCAACATGCCGAAGGACAAGATCGACTCGGCGATCAAGCGCGCGAGCGGTCAGGACGTGAAGGACTACGAGGAGATCGTGTACGAGGGCTACGGCCCGCACGGGATCGCCCTCGTGGTGATGACCGCGACCGACAACCCGCAGCGCACCGTCGCGAACGTGCGAAGCGCGTTCAAGGACTGGGGCGGCAACCTCGGCACGACGGGGAGCGTCGGCTTCATGTTCACGAAGATGGGCGCCTTCCGCATCGCGCCCGAGGGCGTCGACGCCGAGGCGCTCGAGCTCGACCTCATCGACTTCGGCCTCGAGGAGATGGGCGAGAGCACCGGCGAGAAGGGCGACAAGCAGCTCGTCATCCGCTGCGCCTTCGAGAACTGGGGCAAGCTCCAGGCGGCGATCGAGCAGCGGAAGCTGAACGTGATCTCGTCCGAGCCGGAGTACGTGCCGCAGACGCCGAACACCTCGCTCAGCGAGGAGCAGGCGCGCGAGGTGCTCGAGCTCGTCGACGCCCTCGAGCAGGACGACGACGTGCAGCTCGTCTTCCACAACCTCGGCTGAGCGCCTACGGCTCAGCGGCTCACGACGTAGAGCAGCTCCTTGTTCGTGAGGTGCGAGACCTCGCCGACCTTCTGCCCCGCGGGGTTGAAGATGCCGATCTGGGCGCCGACGTAGCGCTTGTGAACGCGCTCGACGACGCGCACGCGGCCGAGCCTGCCGAGCATCGCCTCCGCGTCGGAGCGGGCGAGAAAGCCCTCGTCGTTGAAGCTCAGGATGATGTGCCGGGCGCGCAGCCGATCGAGCACGGCAGAGATCGCAGCGGCGAACTCGACGCGGGAATTGAATGGGCTACGGCGATGGCGCGCATCGATCCGCTTCTTGGCGACGCCGTACGTCTCGGGTGCATCGCCGCGCACGAGCGTCTCCCACACGTGGTAGTTGCCGTGGTAGCGGTGCTGGTTGTAGGGCGGATCGAGGTACGCGAGATCGACCTCTTCATCTGCTGCATCGAGCGCCTCGTCCTGCCGCGCGCGGCCGGGCCCGTGGGGCGAGCGGGGCAAGAGCTCGGGCAGCCGCAGCTCGAGGTCGTTGTGCGCCCGCAGCGCCCACTGCTTGAGGTAGGCCATCTGCACGCCGGTCGTGGAGTCGACGCGGTCGGCGGCCTCCATGAGCGAGGTGAGCAAGATGGCCTCGAGCGTGGGCGGCAGGGCGAGCGCGGCGATGCGCGCGCGGATGGCGTCGATGCGCTCGCCGTTCTTCGGCTGCAAGAAGCGGCTCTCGACGCAGAAGGTCTGGGTGAAGTAGCCGGGCCGTCCCGGCAGACGGCGCAGCTCGGCGAGCAATCGCTCGGCCTCGGGCGCGAGCCCATCGTCCGCCTCGACGTAGCAGCGCGCGAGGGTCGCGGCGTAGGCGTTGTGGTCGTTGGCGACGACGCGGTAGCCCGCGCGCTTGAGCGCGTGGCCCACCCGCGAGGTCCCGCTGAAGAGGTCGAGCACGCTGCGAACCCCCTCGAGCTCCTCGGTGAGCGCGAGGAGGGTGGGAACGAGGACACGCTTGCTCCCGAGGTACTTGATCACGGGTCGCCTCTGCGGAGCCCGGTCATCCCGGCTCGCGGCGCACCGCACGCGCCGTCGCATCGTCGAGCTCGCGGCACGCCTGCACGAGCGAGCCGGCGGCGGCGAGCGGACCGGCCGGTACCGCAGCGATGCGGCGGACCTCCTGCGCCGCCGCCTCGCGTCCGCGCGCCGCGAGGGCGTCCGCGAGCGCCTCGGCCCCCGTCTCGGGCTGGTGGTGGGCGTCCGCGACCTTTCGGATCGCGGCGCGGGCGAGGATCTCGAGGGTCCCGCGCCGATCCGCGGCCGCGCGGAACAGCCCCGCGAGGCCGCTGACGAAGGCGCGGCTCGAGCTCGGCGGCCGGGCCGCGGCCGCTCGCACCCCGCCGAAGCGCCGCGCGCGGGCGAGGAACACGAGTCCGAGCACCACGCCGAGCTGCGCGAGGAGCGGCACGACACCGAGCTGGGTGAGGTAGCGGACCATCGAGCGCCGCTCGCCCGCGCCGACATGGTACTCGTCGAAGTAGATGGGGCGGTCGGGGGCGAGGGAACGCAAGAGGCGTGCGGCGAGGACCGCGCCGCCGTGCTCGACGAGATCGCGGTTCTGAAAGAGGCTCGCGGAGGCGACCACGATCACCCGTCCGCGGCCCCGGCGCAGCTCGACGACCCCGATTTTGCCGCCGGACGATGCAAGGACGCGCGCGTCCGCACCGACGGCGAGCTCGATCGCACCCGCGTTGCGCATGCCCAGGAGCGGCATGCCCAAGAGCGGCGGCTGCGTGGGCACGCCCCACTCCGGCTCGGGCAGCTCGGAGCCCGCCTCGATCAGCGCGAGCGTCTCCACGGGATCGGCAAGCAGATCGGCCTCGGGCTTGTCGAACGCGGGCTCGGCGCCGGGTGGCGCGACCGGCGGAGGGAGCTCCTCCTCCTCGTCCTCGTCGTCCTCCTCGGTGGCGGCGCGGAGCCGCGAGAGCAAGCCCGCCTCGCCGTCGCAGTCGGCGAGCGACCGCATGCGCAGCGAGACGCCGAGATCCGGCCCGACGTAGCCGCCGGCACCCGCGACGAGGAACACGCCACCCGCCTCGATCCAGGCTGCGAGGCGCTCCCGCTCGGGGCGGCTCAGCGGGCGCGAGCCGAGCTGCTCGCAGCCGCCGAGCAGCACGAGCGCGCTGCCGGCGGGCAAGCGGCCGACGTCCTCGGTCCAGCGCTCGACGCGGAAGCCCTCACCCGCGAGCACCTCGAAGAGGCCGCGGCTGCCCTCCGGGCCCGCGCCGTAGCTGGAGTACGGCAGCGCGAAGCGCCCGCGCTCGGCCACGCGCAGCCCCATCGCGCCGAGCAGCGCGAGCCCCGACAGGGCGAGGAGCCCCCACGCGAGGCGGACGGCGCGACGGCGGGCCGGCGAGGGGCCGCTCACGCCGCGCTCCGGGCGCGCTCGACCCTCTGGATCATGCGCTCGGCGAGCATCCGGCAGAGCTCGACGTCGCGGAGATCGGCCGGCTCGTGCCCATACCAGATGCGATCGAAGACGCGCGTCAGCTCGCGGAAGTCGGCGCGCACGGCCGCGTCCCGGAGCTGCCCGAGGTACTGCCAGTTGGTGCGCGTCGGATCGAAGCTCAGCGCCCGGTGTCGGTCGAGCGCGACGAGGGTGGCGAGGTACACGGCGCGGAGGGCGTCGCGGTGCCGGCCGATCGCGGCGAGTTCGGTGGCCTGCGCGAGCCAGTCCCGCGGGGCGCGCGCGCGCGGATCCTCGATCGGCGCAGCGGAGACGGAGGCCTCCTTGGCGGCAAGCGGCGGCTCGCGGCGGGAGAGCAGGTAGGCGGCGATCGCGGTCGCGAAGAGCGCGCCGGCGCCGAGGAATACGCCAGCCCCCGGCAGGGGCAGGGCCGTCAGGCCGCTCGGCGCCTCGAGCGAGTCGGGCTCGCTGGACTGGAGCATCTCCTCGAAGAAGCGCTCGATCAGCTGGCGCAGGCTGCTGCCACGGGCGTCGGAGAACTCCGCGTAGGCGCTCCCCTCGAGGGTCCGGATCGCGCGCTCCCGGACCGCCGCGTCGTGGCCGAGCTCGGCCGCTGCGAGCTCGGCCGCTGCGAGCTCGGCCGCTGCGAGTTCGGCCGCAGCCTCGGCCTCGACCGGCGGCTCCTGGGCCGCGAGCCGGCCGCACCAGCCGAGCGCGAGGGCGAGCGCAGCGACGTGCGCCGCACCGGTCCCCGCGCGCCGCCGAGAAGCCCGCTCGATCGCCGCGTCGATCGCCGCGCGCACGTCGAGTCCTTCGCTGCGGACGCGGGCATCGACGTGGGCGATCGCGCCGAGCGCGGCGCGGAGCGGCTCGAGCAGGACGAGGGCCGTGAGCGAGGCCCCGAGCAGGGTGAAGGCGTTGCGAAACGAGAGGAACTGATCGAGGAGCGCGAGATCGATGCCGAGCAGCGCGCGCAGCAAGAGCAGCAGGAACGCGACGCCGAAGAGGAGGTTCGCCGCGAGGCCGAGCGCACCGAGCGAGAGCAGCAACTCGACGACGAAGCCCTCGGCGCGCTGCACGCCGTTGTCCGATGCCGCCCCGAGCCAGGCCCATCCACCCGCCTCCTCCGTGCACGCGGCGCGGACCAGCCAGCTCGGAGCGATGGCTCCCCGGAGCGCGAGGAGCGGCACGAGGGCGACGACGCCGAAAGGACCGAGCACGCTGAGCGCGAGGAATCCGGCGCCCCAGAGCGACAGCCCGAGCGCGACGACGAAGGCGGCGCGGAGGACCGCGAGCGGACGGCCTGCCCCCTCGGGAAAGCGGGCCGCCGGCCAGAACCGCTGTACGTAGCGGCGGCAGATGCCCCGGAGCACGAGGGCGCGCAGACCGAAGGCGAGCACGAGGGCGCCGGCGATCAGTGGCCGCAGCGCGTGGATCCCCTCGACACGCTCGAGCCAGAACCCTCCGAGCACGGCGAGCGCCGGCAGCGCGCCCGCGCTCCACGCCGCGAGGACGGCCTCGATCCCCTCGGCGCGCACCAGGGCGATGGCCCGATCGATCCGGGCCACCGGCCCCTCGGGCGTGAGGTCGAGGCGCTGGCTCATGGCGCTCCCGGCAAGAGCAACTCGAGCGCGCCCCACGCCAGCGCGCTCGCCGCAGCCCAGCCGAGCGCTGCGAAGACGAGCGCGGCGGCGGGCCCGTCGCGGCGCACGCGCACCTCGCGTCGCCCCTGCTCGGCGGCGAGGCCGGCAAAACAGTCGACGCAGTGGTTGATGCCGTCCAGCTTCGTCGTGCACTCGGTGCAGACCCGCCGGCGGCAGCGCACGCACACGCCGATCGCTTCGCGGCCCTCGTGGTTGGCGCAGGCGACGAACGCGGCCCCGGACATCGGGGGAGTCGTACCACGCGTCGCGCCCGTCTGCGGTGGTTCTCGGCAGCCCTCGAGCATGCGAGACTCGCGCCCCCGAAGGAGACGACATGCCCCAGACCGACATCGACGTGCTCGTGGTGGGGGCCGGCCCGACTGGCCTGACCCTCGCGGGAGAGCTGCTCCGACGCGGCCTCTCGGTGAAGCTGGTGGACGCCGCCGCGCAGCCGACCGATCAGTCCCGCGCCATCGCGCTGCACGCGCGTACGCTGGAGATCTTCGACGATCTGGGGATCGGCGAGGCGCTGCTCGCGGCAGGCAAGAAGCTGGTCGGAGCGACGCTGTGGTCGGGCGGCGCCGAGCCGATCGCACGGGTGGACTTCGACACGATCCCGAGCCGGCACGCCCACGTGCTCGCGGTCGCACAGAGCGAGACCGAGCGCGTCCTGACCGCTCTGCTCGAGAAGCGCGGCGGGGCGGTCGAGCGCGGCGTCGAACTCATCGGGCTGCGGCAGGACGGAACCGGCGTCACGGCGTCGCTCAAGGCCGCAGACGGTGAAGCCCGAGCCCTGCGGGCCGCTTGGCTCGTCGGGTGCGACGGCGCCCACAGCCGGGTCCGCAAGCTGCTCGACATGCCCTTCACCGGCGACACGTACGACGAGCACCTCTTCCTCGCCGACGTGAAGGTCGGCTGGGACGTGCGCGATGATCGCATCTCGACCTACTTCGGCGAGAGCGGTGTGATCGCGTGCTTTCCGATGGCGGGCGGACGCTGGCGCCTCGTGGGCACGGCAGCGAAGGGCGACGAGCGCTCCGACGCCCCCGCGCTCGAGATGGTGCAAGGGATGCTTCGGCAGCTGAGCGGGACGAGCGCCACCCTCAGCGATCCGAGCTGGCTCGCGCGCTTCCGGATCCACTGCCGGCAGGTCGCGCACTACCGCGACGACCGCGTGTTCCTCGCGGGCGACGCCGCGCACATCCACAGCCCGTTCGGAGGCCAGGGGATGAACCTCGGCATCCAGGACGCGCACAACCTCGCCTGGAAGCTCGCGCTCGTGCATGCCGGCGAGGGCCGCGGGCGCTTGCTCGACACCTACGAGGACGAGCGGCACGCGGTGGGCAAGGCCGTGCTCGCCGGCACCGATGCAGTGACCAAGATCGGCATCCTGAAGACCGCGCCGGCACGCGCGGTGCGCGATCACGCGCTGCGCTTCTTGAGCGCCTTCGACGCAGTCCAGCAGCGCATCGTCGAGCAGGTCTCGGAGCTCGGCTTCTCGTACGGCAGCGCGATCGTCCGCGAGGACGCGACGGGCATGCTCGACGCGCGCCTCGGGACGGCAGCGGGCGGAGAGACCCCGACGCTCGGGACGATCCGCGAGTTCGCCGCCGGACCGAAGGCGGGTCGACGCGCACCGGACGGCAAGGTCACCCTCGCGGGCGAGGGCGGCACCAAGCGCCTCCTCGAGACGATCGACGCGCGCAAGCACACGGTGCTGCTCTTCGACGGACGGAGCGCGAGCGCCGAGGGCTACGGCCGGATGCAGTCGATCGCGGCGGCGCTCCACACGCGTCACCCTGGCCTCGTCGACGTGAAGGTGATCACGCCGCGTGGCGCACGGCCGGCAGAGCTCGGCGCGGACGTGCCAGTCCTGCTCGATCCCGACGGCGAGCTCGAGCGGGCCTACGCCGCGACCACCGAGTGCGTGTACGTGATCCGGCCCGACCTGTGGATCGGCTACCGGAGCCAGCCCGCCGACGCCGCGAAGCTCCTCGCGTGGTTCGGCTCGTTCCTCCGCTGAGCGCTCGGCGCAGGCTGCAGCACCCGGGCCCGCACCAGGCCGCGCCGGGCGGCGGCAGGCGCCTCGTTCACGACCGCGGTGCTCAGCCGGCGAAGATGCGCGCGAGCTGCCAGGCAGCGCCCACCGTGTAGGCGGCGCCGGCGAGAAGCAGGACGAGCGGCGCGAACGCCGTCTCCCACGCGAGGCCGACGCCCCGCAGCGAGAGCGTGCCTTCTCCGGGCCGGCGCAACTCGGCGCGGGCAGCGCGGAGCGCGCGGTCGCGGAGCGACGGGTCGATCGCGGGTGCAGCCAGCCTCTCCAGCTTCCGGCCCAGCGCGATGTCGTCGGCGGCGTCCATGTTCACGCAGGGTCGCCCGCTTTGCGGGCGGCGGCAACCCGGCCCACCGCGCGGGGCGCCTCGGCGGCCTTCTCGACCGCGGCGCGCAGCTCCGCGCGGGCCCGCGACAAGCGCTTGCGGACGGCGTCGTCGGACTGGCCGAGGATCTTCGCGATGTCCGCGGAGGGGAGCCCCTCGACGTGCGCGAGGAGCAGCACCTCTCGATGGGCCTCGCCGATCGCCTGCAGGGCCGCTTCGAGGGCGAGGGCCTCGTCGCGGTCGAGAAGGAGATCCTCCGGGTCGGCGCTGCCCTCGCGCGGCTCGACGAGGAGCCGCTCGCGCTTGCGGAAGTCGAAGAGGAGAAAGCGGCGCGCGCTGCGGTGCTCGTTGCGCGCGATGGTGAAGAGCCAGGGCAAGAGGCGCGCGCCCTCCTCGAGCCGGTGCACGTGCCGGGCCGCCTTCACCCAGGTCTCCTGGAAGAGATCCTCGGCCTCGTCGCGCCGCCCGGTGAGGCGGAGCAGGAACGCCCAGATGCGCTCGTGGTGTCGGGCGTAGAGCTCGTCGAAGGCGCCCCGCTCCTGCGCCCTCAGGCGCGCCAGCAGCGGCGCGTCGTCCTCGGCCCGGATCGGGCTCACCGGAGCTCCACGAGCAGCGCCCCCGTCCCGCCGAGCGCGCTCGGGGCGCTCACGAAGGCACGGACGAGCGGCGCGGCCCCCCCCTCGGTGAGCGCGGTGACGCTCGCGCGGCCGAGGATCGAGCGCCCGCGCGGGCCCTCGGGGCCGCTGTGCAGCCCCTTGCCGTGGATGACGAGGAGCCGCCGGACCCCGCGGCGCTGCTGATCGCGGACGAAACGCGAGACGCGGCCCTCGACCTCGTGCTCCCGCGCGCCGTGCAGATCGAGCCGGGGCAGGTCCGAGGGGACCGCCTTGAGCAGCTGCCGCATCACCGACTCGGGCGTGCCCTCGGCGAGTGCCTCGACATGATCGTCCTCCTCGCGGAGATCGAAGCGCAGCCCGCCTCCGACGAGCGAGCGCAAGCGCGCGCGGACCTCCTCGTCGCGTTGCCGCTCGGCCGGATCCGGCGCTGGAGGCGGCGTCGCGACGACCCGACCAGCGCGGGCCCGCTCACCGCCTGCGATGCGGCGCACCCCGCGCATCGCCTCGTAGTAGATGCTGCGCTCGCCGCCGACGAGCGTGTCGGAGGGACGCGCCGCGGACGGGGCGGACGGCGGAGGAGGTACCGGGGCCGGTTGGGCGGCGGGTGCAGGCACGTGCTTCGCCGACTTCGGCGACAGCGAGGGCGCAGGTGACTTCGCTGGCGAGGGCTTCGGCCCAAGGGTCACGCCCTTCAACGCCGCGCCGAGCGAGGTGGATACCTTCGGGGGCGGCTTGGGCCGCGGAGCCTCGTCTTCGTCGCGCCGACGCTTGGTCACGGGCAGAGCGTCGTGCAGGCTGGATGTGCGGGCAAGCGGTCCGCGCGCAGAACCCAGTCGTGCCGCATCGTGGCCTCTGCGGACCCATTCTGGACGCCGAGCGCGGCACTCGCGTAGCCTGCGAGGGTGATGTCAGCGGCCCACTGCGCCTGCCCGCCGCGCAGTCAATTCGAGGATCGTCGGCTCGCCGGGCTCGTCGGATGACCAAGCAGCTGATCGTGGTCGGTGGTGGAGAGCACGCGGCGGTGGTCGCCGAGACGGTGCGCGCGCACGGCCTGTGGGAACTGCTCGGGTTCGTCGATCCGCGGCCGGGCGAAGAGCGGGCCGCGCGGATCGGGGCACCCTACCTCGGTGGCGACGACGCGCTCGCCCGCTGGCCCGAAGCGGAGCTCGTCCTCGGCACCGGCGCGGTGAAGGTCTCTCCGCTCCGTGCCGGGATCGTCGATCGCCTGCCCCACCGACGCTGGGCGAGCCCGATCCATCCTCGGGCCTACGTGGCTTCGTCCGCGCGCATCGGCGCCGGGGCGGTGGTGATGGCGGGCGCGCTCGTTCAGGCCGGGGCGCGGGTAGGCGCCCACGCGGTGATCAACACCGGCGCGGTGGTGGAGCACGACACCGTCGTCGGTGACCTGGTGCAGGTTGGCCCCGGGGCCGTGCTCGGGGGCGGCGTGCGCATCGGACCAGGCTCCTTCGTCGGGCTCGGCGCGCGGATCCGCGACCATGTCGAGATCGGCGCCGAGGCGATGATCGCGATGGGCGCGGTCGTCGTCCGGGATGTGGCGGAGGGGAGCACGGTGATGGGCGTGCCTGCGAGGAGGACGAGATGAGCCGGGTGCTGACGGACCTGACCGTGCCGCCCGAGGCGAGCCTGCGGCAGGCGCTCTCGGCCATCGATCGGGGCGCGATCGAGGTGGTCTTCGTGCGGGCGCCGAACGGACGCATCGTCGGGACCCTCACCGATGGGGATGTGCGACGAGCGATCCTGCGCGGCGTGCCGCTCGACGTCCCGGCAGTCGAAGGTGCGATGCGGCGCAACTTCACATCGGTCGCTCCCGAGGTGAGCCGCGCGGAGGTTCTCGACCTGATGAGGGCCCGCTCGATCTCCCAGGTCCCGGTGCTCGACGAGCACGGGGCGCTCGTCGGCCTGCACCTGATGAACGAGCTGATCGGTGCGTCGGTGAAGCCGAACTGGGCCGTGATCATGGCGGGCGGTCGGGGCACGCGCCTCTACCCGCTCACCGAGACCATCCCCAAGCCCATGCTCACCGTCGCCGGCCGGCCGATCCTCGAGCGCCTCGTCATGCACCTGGTGGGCTACGGGATCCGCGAGATCTTCCTGTCGATCCACTACCTCGGGGAGATCGTGGAGAAGCACTTCGGGGACGGCTCCGCGTTCGGTTGCCGGATCCGGTACCTTCGCGAGGAGCAGCCGCTCGGGACCGGCGGCGCGCTCTCGCTCCTGCCCGAGCCTCCGCGCCATCCGATCGTGGTGATGAACGGGGACCTCGTGACCCAGGTGAACGTGGACCGGATGCTGGACCACCACCGCGCAGCCGGGCGGGCCATGACGGTGGCGGCCCGTCCCTACCGGGTGGAGATTCCCTTCGGCGTCCTCGACGTCGAGGACAGCCGCGTCGTCGGCCTGCACGAGAAGCCCTCGCACCACATGCTGGTCAACGCGGGCATCTACGTGATCTCGCCGGAGGTCGTGGCGCGCGTCCCCCCCAAGACTGCGGTACCGATGACGGCCCTCGTCGAGCAGTGCCTCGAGAGCGGCTTGCTCGTCGGCACGGAGTTCATCGAAGACGAGTGGATCGACGTCGGCCGGCACGACGAGCTGAAGAAGGCACGGAGCGGCGCATGAACCTCGCAGCAACCCCCGTCCTCGTCACCGGCGCGGACGGCTTCATCGGCAGCCACCTCACCGAGGCGCTGGTGCGCGCCGGCGCCAAGGTCCGGGCGTTCTGCATCTACAACTCCCAGGGCTCGCGCGGCTGGCTCGATCGGATCCCGGCGGAGATCGAGCGGGAGATCGAATTCCGCCTCGGCGACGTGCGGGACGCGCGCTTCGTCGACGAGGCGGTGCGCGGCACCGAGGTGGTGCTGCACCTCGCGGCGCTGATCGCCATCCCCTACAGCTACCAAGCGGTCGAGTCGTTCGTGGACACGAACGTGCGGGGCACGCTGAACGTGCTCGAGGCCGCGCGGAGGCACGGCGTGCGGCGCCTCGTGCAGACCTCGACGAGCGAGGTGTACGGGACGCCGGCGACGCTGCCGATCCGCGAGACCCATCCGCTGCAGGGCCAGTCGCCTTACGCAGCCTCGAAGATCGCCGCCGACAAGCTCTGCGAGGCCTTCCACTGCTCGTTCGAACTGCCGGTCGTCACGCTGCGGCCCTTCAACACCTTCGGGCCGCGGCAGTCGGCGCGGGCGGTGATCCCCACGATCCTCGAGCAGCTCCTGCGCGGCAAGACCCGCATCGAGCTCGGGAGCCTGGCGCCCCGGCGCGACCTGACCTTCGTCTCCGACACCGTGGACGGCTTCCTGCGGGCAGTGGTCGCCGAGGGCATCGACGGTCGCACCATCCAGCTCGGGACCGGCCGCACCGAGTCGATCCGCGAGGTCTTCGAGGCGGCGTGCCGCGCGGTCGGGGTCGAGGCCACGGTCGAGGAGCGCGGCGAGCGGGTGCGCCCGGGCAAGAGCGAGGTGATGGTGCTGCAGTCCGATCCGGCGCTCGCGCAGGAGCTGCTCGGCTGGTCGGCCGCCGTGTCGCTCGAGGAGGGCCTGGGCCGGACCGCGGCCTGGATGCGCGACGCGCTCGAGCACTACCGCTCGGGCATCTACGTGGTGTGAAGCTCAGCCGAGGCCGAGCTCCTTCTTCGCCGCGTCGAGCTCGGCTTGCGCCGACTCCCAGCCCTCGGTGAGCTCGTCGAGCTTGCCCTGATCGACCTGCAGGCCGTCGAGCAGCGCGTAGCGCTCGGCGTCCGTGAGCGATACCGCGGGATCGCTGAGCCGCGCGTTGCGCTCGGACTGCGCCGCCTCGAGCTTCGCGATGTCGGCCTCGATCGCCGCGACCTTCTTCTCGAGCGGGCCGACCTTCTTGCTCTTCAGCTCGCGCTGCCGCGCCTCTTCGCGCTTCTTCGCCTTCTCCTCGTCGCGGGAGAGGCTCGGCGCGGGCGGCGTCCACGGCTGGGTGCTGACGCTCTTGGCGGGCGGAACGCTCTTCGTCTCGGGCTTGGCAAGGGCACGCTCCTTGGCCTTCTCTTCGCCGCCGCTCAGGCGCTGCCGCTCCCGGGCGAGGTAGTCGTCGAGGCTGCCCACGAACTCCGTGACGGTGCCGTGCTCGACGACCCAGATCTTCGTCGCGAGCCGCCGCACCAGCGAGCGGTTGTGGCTCACGAAGACCATCGTGCCGCCGTACTCGGCGAGCGACTCGGTGAGGCTCTCGCAGGAGTCGAGGTCGAGGTGGTTCGTGGGCTCGTCCAGGAGGAGCAGATTGCCCGGATCGATGAGCAGACGGGCGAGCGTGACGCGCGCCCGCTCCCCGCCGGAGAGCACGGAGATCGGCTTGTCGACGTCGTCGCCGGAGAAGAGGAAGGCCCCGAGCACCGAGCGGATGCGGCTCACCGGCTGCTTGTCGTTCGCGCTCGTCGCCTCTTGCAGCACGGTGCTCCGCGGATGGAGCAGCTCGGTGTGGTGCTGGGCGTAGTAGCCGGGCTTCACCGAGTGCCCGAGCTGGATCGTGCCGCCGCTCGGCGGAAGCTCCGAGGCGATCATCTTGAGCAGCGTGGTCTTGCCCGCGCCGTTCGGACCGATGATGCCGATGCGGTCGCCGCGGTAGATCCCGAGCGAGACGCCGCCGAGTACCTCGCGCGTCCCGTAGCGCTTGTCGACCTTCTCGATCCGTACGACCTCGTGCCCGGCCCGATCGACCTCGGGGAACGAGAAGCGCATCGTGCGGCGCTTTCGGTAGAGCTCGACGTCGTCCATCTTGTCGAGCGCCTTCACCCGGCTCTGCACCGCCTTGGCCTTGTTGGCCTGGGCGCGGAACCGGTTGATGAACTGCTCCATCTTTTCCTTCTCACGCTCGAGGTTCTTCGCCTTGTTCGTGAGGATCTCCTCTTCTTCCGCGCGCTGGACGAGGTAGCGCTCGTAGTTGCCCGGGTACTGCCGCACGCCCTCGGTCTCGAAGGTGACGACGCGGCGGATCTGCTCGTTGAGGAATTCGCGGTCGTGCGAGATGAGCACGAAGGCCCGCGGCCAGCGGAGCAAGAACTCGGAGAACCAGGCCACCGAGGGCATGTCGAGGTGGTTCGTCGGCTCGTCGAGGAGCAGCACGTCGGGCTGCTGGAAGAGCAGCGCCGCGAGCACGCCGCGCATCTTCCAGCCGCCGGAGAACTCGCCGACGTCGCGCTCGAGGTCCTCGGGCTTGAAGCCGAGGCCGGCGAGGATCTTGGCCGCCTCGTGGTCGGAGTAGAGGAGATCGAAGCGGCTCAGCCGCTCGTGAAGGTGCGCGAGGCGCTCACCGAGCTCGGCCAGGGCGTCGGCGTCGTCGGGCCGCTGCTCGGCGACCTCGGCGAGCTGGGCCTCGGCCTCGGCGACGTGCCGCTCGAGCTCGCTGCGCCCAGGCACGCTCTGCCGCACGAGCTGCATGAGCGTGCGGCCGCCCTCGACCGCGATGTCCTGGGGCAGCCAGCCGACCTTCGCGCCCTTGGCGAAGCGGATGGTGCCCGAGTCGGGCTGCTGCTCGCCGGCGACCATCTTGAGCAGCGTGGTCTTGCCCGAGCCGTTGGGTCCGATGAGCCCGATGCGGTCGCCCTCGGCGATGCGGAGCGAGAGGTCCTCGACGATGGGTCGGGCGCCGAAGGAGAGCGAGACGTTCTCGAGGACGACGGTCGACACGGGGGCGGAGGTATAGCAGCGACGGTGCGTGACGCGCGGCGGCGGCGTTCGATGCGGGGCGAAGCGCAGACGTTCAGGAACTCCTCGCGAACTTGCTTCCGCCGGCAGGCTCCACTAGACGGACCGAATGCGGACGCTCGTCCTCTCGCTCTCAGCCCTCCTCGTCGCGTGCGGAGGGGCGCCGGCGGCGCGCCGCGTCGTCACGCCGATGACCCCCGACGCGGAGCTCGCCTTCGAGAACGGGATCGACTTCCTCGGCGATCCCGGGCTGCTCGAGGGCAACTGGCTCGAGCAGTGGGATCGCGACCTGCGGGCGCGCTCGGAGCTCTCCGATGCGGTCCTGCTCGTACGGGTGCGGGCGGTCCACGAGAACGAAGACCTCGACCGCGACCGGTCCTACCGGCTCTCGGTCCACGTGGAGACGGTGCGCTTCGGCACCGGCATCGAGGACGACCTGACCTTCGTCGCGCGCTCGAGCGATGCGGGCTACGCGTCGGTTCACGACAACGAGTCGCGTCTGCTCTCGGAGCAGTTCGTCGCCTTCCTCCGCTGGGTCGAGACGCCCGAGGGCGAGATCGTCCCGCGCTGGCACCTCTCGCCGGGCAGCCCGGGCGTGATGCGGCGGGTGAACGAGATCCTCAACGGGCGTCGCCACACCCGGCCGCGCACCGTCACGGTGACCGACGGGCGCGACCCGCGCAGCGACGAAGAAAGCGACTGAGGCGCGCGCGGACGCCGATCAGCTGCCGCCGACGAGCTCGGCGATGCCGGCCTCGATGGTGCTCTGCTCGCTCGGGGCGAAGCCCTCGCGCTCCCAGGTGATGCGGCCTTCGCGGTTTACCCAGATGCTGAAGGGCGCGGCGCGGCGCGGGTTGAGCTGCGAGGTGATCCGCGTGTCGAGGTCGGTGACGACGTCGAAGCTCACGCCGAGTCGGCGCGCGGCCGGCCCGGCGCGCGACACGCTGCTCGCCCCGTCCATGCTGATCGCGACGATCTCGAGGCCTGCCGCGTGGTGGCGCTCGTAGAGCGTCTGGTAGAAGGGGAGCTCGGTGCGGCAGGGGACGCACCAGGTTGCCCAGAACAGGATGACGACCGGGTGCTGGCCGAGGTGATCGCCCATGCGGAACGAGGTCGTCGAGGGCCCCCCGGTGGCGGCTGGCAACGTGAAGGCCGGCGGGGTGCCGCCGACCCGGGCCAGGGCGCGGGAGAGGCCCACCGCGTCGAGGGCGGGGCCCGACGGACGGGGCGCGGGCAGCACCGCGAGACCGACGAGGGCAGCGACAGCGAGGGCGAGGGCGGTCTGGGGCGCGCGCATGGGGGACATCCAGGTTCGGCGTGGGACGGGGAGGAGCAGGAGCCTATTCGACTCCGGCCCGGGGACCAACCGTCGAACGCGTCGGCGATGCGGGGTCGCGGCCGCTCGATTGCCCCCGGGGGGCCGCTGCGGCTACATCTCGGCGACGATGCAGGAGCTCGGCACGGTGGAGCGATCGCGGCTCCTCGAACGCTTCGGCCGAACGGTCGCGGCCGGCGAGTCGGTCTACGCCGAGGGCGAGGCGGCGCAGCACTGCTTCCTGCTCCACGAGGGCCGCGTCCGTCTGGTCAAGCGCATCCGCGGCGCGGAGCGCAGCCTCAGCGTGCTGAAGCCCGGGGACCTCTTCGGCGAGGACGCGCTGGTGCCGCACCTGCCACGGGCCGCCTCGGCCGTCGCGCTCACCGAGGTGCGCGTGCTGGCCCTCGACCGCGCGACCTTCGGCTCGCTGATCGCGAGCAACCCCGAGGTCGCCTCGCGGCTCGTGGAGCAGCTGGTCCGGCGCCTCCGGAGCGCGGAAGAACAGCTCGAGAACGCGATGCTGCGCGATGCGCCCTCGCGGGTCGTCAACACCCTGCTGCGGCTCTCGGTGGGCGCGGAGCCCGGCCCCGAGGGCCACGTCCTGCGGCTCTCGCCGCTCGAGCTCTCGGCGCGGGTCGGCCTCGACGTGGACGCGGTGAAGCGCGCGGTCCGGCAGCTCCGAGACGGCGGCTATCTCGAGGTGATCGACGAGCGGATCGTGGTGCCGGACCTCGAGGCCCTCGAGCAGCTCCTGCAGCTGCTCGGGACGAAGGAAGACGTGCGGGGCGAGTGAGCCGCGGAGCGGCCTCTGCTCAGAGCGGCACGATGTCGAGGACGAGCTCGACGTTTCCGCAAGGCCAGCCGCTGCGCAGGAGGTGGTCGGCGTACACGTAATAGACGCCGCGATCGAGCTCGACGGTGAAGCTCGACTGGCGGTACTGCACGCCGCCAGTGCAGTCTCCGAGTTCGGCGGGCGCAGCAGCGCAGGGCACGTCGTCGTCGCAGGCGAGCTGGGTGTCGGGGAACGTGCACCGCGAGCGGAGGTAGACGACCGTGTCGATGGCGACGGTCCCGTCGGCGTCGCGCAGGGTCACCGAGACGCGCGACCGGCCCGGGACCTCGATGCGGAAAGTGCGGTCCGCGCCGTTGGCCGAGCTGCCGCACTCGGAGCCGATCTGGTTCTGGGTGTCGTTGCCCGCACCGCAGAGGTTGAAGGTGAGCGAGCCCGGAGCGAGCGTGGGCAGGACGTCGCAGGTGGCGTCGCAGGCACCGGCGTCGCAGCCCGCCCCATCGCACAGCGCGATCGTCTCGACCCCGTCCACGCACTCGAGGGAGGCCCGGCCGTCGGCCGCGCAGGAGAGCGCTCCGTCGCGGCACACGCACTCGGGGCCGGACGGACCGACGCGGCAGGTGAGGCCCGCGAGCGCGCAGTCGCGGCTGCTCGTGCAGTCGTTCGCGACGTCTCCGGTGCAGCCGGGGACGCAGACCGGCGCGTCGGGACGCGGCGCATCGACCGGCCGCGGCGCGTCGGTGGCGGCCGGCGCATCGGGCAGCGAGGGCGCATCGAGCGGCAGGGGCGCATCGAGCGGCAGGGGCGCATCGAGCGGCAGGGGCG
>Ga0209985_10000737_pt1 | contig 34539 bp, 32 predicted proteins | sample NOAtaG_FD_187305 | JGI IMG/M metagenome (GOLD analysis project Ga0209985, IMG submission 187305) | Freshwater lake microbial communities from Lake Erie, under a cyanobacterial bloom - NOAA_Erie_Diel6S_1000h metaG (SPAdes) (version 2) | ecosystem: Environmental > Aquatic > Freshwater > Lake ...
CCGCTTGGCAAACAGAAACATGTTCATCATTATTCTAACAAACCGCCCTGTACCAGACCGGTACGCAGGGTGGTGTGAGAGGACAGATAGCGAAATAATCGCTACCTTCCTACTCGATTAGGACGAGACACATACAATTGCATACATTCATTTTTGCCGTCCGATTTTCGAATTTACTACGCCAGCGTTTAGACTTGACGCGGAGGGGCGTATTTTTTTCGGGGGTGCCAAAAAGAAAGAATGAGAAGTGAATTCTGAGCGGGTTATAGGCTCACGGCTTACTTGACTTGGTATTGTTGCTATCCGGTTCAGTATTGGTTGAGGGGTAGCGAAGAATCCCCCGGTTGTTTGTGAGGAGCTTTTTTATTAGTCCGGAGTTTGCGAAACGGGGATCCTTCCCGCCTGTTTGGCGGGCAGCACGCGAGAGGCAAGCCTCAGGATTGGCCACTGAAAAGAGGCCAAATAAATGCGATGAATTGTACAACGTACCCTCGCCCAGCAATATCAGATTTTGATCAACGCTGCCCCCGCGAACATTAAAGCCTGCGGTACCATCGGCAACGGTAGTTACTCCGGGTAGCAATTGTAATGAGCGGATAACATCCGGTTCCCCTAAAACAGCCGGGAGTTCTTTCACCAGTTTCGGCTCAAGCCGGGCAACACTCATTTGATTGACCGTAACATTTCTGTTATCCGCCTCGGCTTTGACAACTACTTCCTCCAGTTCATTGGCATCTGGGGTCAGTTGGAAGTTGAGCGTTTGGTTGCCGGTTAGATTCATCTCGAAGATGTAGGGGGTGTAACCCACATAACTCACAACAAACCGGTAGCTACCTGCCGGTAAGGTCAAGGAATAGAAGCCATAGGCATTGGTAACGGTTCCGGTGGAGGTACCCTGCACCTAAATCGTAGCCCCGATGAGTTCTTCCCCGGTTGACTCGTCCTGAATATACCCACTTAGCGTAACGTTGTTTTGTGCTGTACCAGCCAGTGCGAGGGACAGTGCAATTCCAATCAGAATTAATTTCCGTTGCATAGTTTTTTCTTTTGCACAAAAACCAAAAGCAACGTAGGTGGTGAAGAAAATAGATGTTACCGAAAACGGCAAAAGGGCGGATCAAACCTGCAGGGTGTGTGCCCAAAAGGAAGTCCAGCTCGGAGTAAGCGTCCTCGGCCGGTCCTGACGTGGCCGCGGGCGTCTTTGCACTAATACATGGAATTTCCAGTTCGTGATGATTTTTTTCTCAAGCACCCCAAACCGGTCCTTTTCATCGGATGGTGTACGGTCGCTGTTGGGGGCAATCCGTTTCGGGAGGCGGCAGCAGCGGCACGACACCTTCGGGAATGGCCCGTCCCAAGAATGCCCCGGCTGTTTAATTTTTGGCGGGCGTTAAACCTTGAGAGGGTGGTGTTATCTAACTAATTCCAGTTAAGAGTTCTTTCTAAAACAACCGATGATGACCCGTACCCCGTTTCTTGCAATCCTTTTTCTTTTGCTTGCCTGCCAGTCGAATTCAACAGAAGATGCTGCTCCTCCGGTACCCTACCCGGTGGGCCTCACCGACCAGCAGATTACGGTCAATAACACCGTTCGGAAATTTCGCATTCACCGGCCGGCCGGGGATGCGCCAACAGCGCTTGTTTTTATTTTTCACGGTGGTGGCGGAGCGGGTACAGATGTTGCCAACGAAGGAACTCACCCGCTGTGGTTTTTCCGACATTTAGCCGATAATGAGAAATTTGTTGCGGTATACCCCGAAGGAAGTTTAGATGCACAAAACAGCCCCGGATGGAACGACTGCCGGTCGGACGATAAGTCGGGCAGCCAAGGTGATGACATTACCTTTTTAAAGGCTTTGGTGGACAAACTGAGTGCTGATTTTAAAATGCCCGCGAGCCGCCTGTTTGTAACGGGCACCAGCAACGGAGCAGTAATGGCCTACCGGTTTGCGTTTACGCACGCCACCTCGTTTCGTGCTTTAGCGATTTCGGCCGGCAACCTGCCCGCCCTCCCTGAGGGAGGAGCCTGCACCAGCGGACCGGCCTCAGCCATCCCCATCATGATTGCCTACGGCACGGCTGATCCAGCCATGCCGGTTGCCGGAGGTTGTGTGGCCAACCTGGGCGGCCAGTGTAATCGGGGCACCGTGGTTTCGCAACAGGCCACCGCCAATTTTTGGTTGGCTAAAAATGGTTTGACCGGAGTGCAACCGACCGTGAGCACATTTGATGTGAACAAAAACGATGCGGGCGATGTGGTGAAACATGTATATGCCGGTGCCAACCCGATGGTAATTTATTGGATGACAGATGCCGGCCATTCTGTACCCAGCAAAACGGTATTCACTGCTCCTTCGGCTGCTTCGGGCGTTCAAAACCGCGACATTGAGTTTGCCGAGGAAGCCTGGGCTTTTTTCAAGGCGCGGCTCTGAACGCCTCAAAGTCATTTAAAATGTATTTCTGAAATGGATCATCAGGATAGCTCTAATCGGTACGATGGGCTGCCAGCAGGCTAAGCAGTTTTTGATTGAAGGCAGTCGTTTGTTTTTGAAGTGATGCAAAGAACTTTTCGTCAAATTGTTCCACAGTCCTGCAGCGACACAGCGTGGTTTAATTTGGAAATGGCTGAGTTGAACTCCCCCTGATCGAAATCAACTTTGGCCAGCAGTATCATAATGTCGATATCTTTCTCCTGTAAGTATGCCAATGTGGTTACGAATAGAAGATAAGCTATCGGTTTGATCAAAGTCATGCAACTGCACCTATTTGCGTTTTTTCTCTTCCTATTTTGAAGTCATCTAGACAAGCGTTTACGCCTGACGCAGTGGGCCGTATTTTTTTTCGGAGCCGGTATTGCGTCAGGGATAGAGGTGGAAAGGCCGGCAAACGTGGGTTGGTGAGTTGGCACAGACACGGAACGGCCCTCCCTCGCGAGGGCATCCACCGCCACTGCGTTTTGGTGGACGAGTCGGAGGGTAAAAAGGTAAAGCATTTTATTCTGAGCGGGTTTTCGGGTTTGTGCCTCAACTACCCGGGTATTGTTCAGTATTGTTTGAGGGGTAGCGAAGAATCCCCCAATCGGGAGCTCAGGACAAGTGATAACCTCGGTGTCCTGAGAGGGTGATCCTTCCCGCCTGTTTGGCGGGCGAGCGGCACACGAGATGCGTTCCTCAGGATTGGGTCGAGAAAAGAAGAAAGGCGGGCAAACCCTCCTTCGCTTAAGCTACGGAGGGTAAAAAGACTAAAGCCCTCCCAAAGGGGAAGGCTTTGATTCTTATAACGATCGGTTTGTTTACGCTACCTGTGCCTGCAGCTTGGAGGCCAGCACCGATTTGGGCACGGCACCAATCTGCTTATCGACCACCTGGCCCTTTTTAAACACGAGCAGGGTGGGGATGGAGCGCACGCCAAACTTGGCCGTGGTCTGCGGATTTTCGTCCACATTTATCTTAGCCACAACGGCTTTGCCTTCATACTCATTGGCCAATTCTTCTACTACCGGCCCAATCATTTTACAGGGCCCACACCACTCGGCCCAAAAGTCAACCAATACAGGCTTGTCGCTGTTCACGATCTGGTCGAAGTTGGAGTCGGTGAGTTCAATTGCTTTTCCCATGTGTGTGGATATTAAATGTGATTAGTTTTCAAGTTCTGCCAGTTCCAACGCAAAGGTAGGCGAAATTGTTCCCACTTCGGTTTTGGCGGTCTCGGTTTTTAGGGGCAGGGCGCCCAGCCAGCGCACTTCGCCCTTGTCGGTAGCCACGCCTACCTCGCCCAGTTTATTCAGTTGCTGGATGAGCGGGTTTTGCGGCTGCACGCGCGCCTGGCGTACTATGGCATCGGTTTGAATGCCACTCGCCTCATCGCGCAGCACCAGTTTGAGCGAGGCCTTGCCGGCATGCTGGCGGCACAAGTTCTCCAGGCGGGCCACCCACTCGGGTGTGATGGCCCCGGGTGCTGTTTTCAGCGCCAGACCCTGCACGCGTTTGGTGGCCAGTTCGTTGAGCAACTCCACGCTGCGGATTTTGAATTCGAGGTTCATTTCGCCCCAGGTCTTACGCACTACGTTGCCTTCGATGTACAAAAACAACCCCGGCATGAGGAAGGATTTGTACTTGAGGTAGTCATCGCTCCACAACGTGAATTCGGTTTTGCCGGAATAATCTTCCAGCACCAGTTTGCCGAACGGCCGACCGGTTTTGGTCATGCGGTGCTCTACGCTGGCCACAATGCCGGCTACTTTATATTCTTTGCCTTCGGAGGCGGTGATGTCGTTGAGCAGCGAGACGGGGGCATTGCAAAAAGCCGACATCTCGAATTTGAAATTGTCGAGCGGGTGGCCGCTGATGTACACGCCCACCACTTCTTTTTCGAAGTGTAGCTTTTCAATTTCTCCGAACGGTTCAATGGGGTCTACTTTCGGGGGCGGCATTTCGGTACCGGTGCTGCCGCCAAACAGGCTGGCCTGCGCACTTTGCGCTTCCTGCTGCACCTTGCTGGCATAGCGGGTGATTTTTTCAGTGAGCGATACATCGCCCTCTTTCGCGGCCACATATTGCCTGCGGTGAAATTCGGTGAAGCAATCGAACGCGCCCGAGAGCGCCAGGCACTCGTACGTTTTTTTATTCACTGCCCGGTTGCTCATGCGTTTGGCGAAGTCGAAGATGGACGCAAAGGGCCCGTGTGCTTCGCGCTCTTTAATCATAGCATCAACCGCGGCATCGCCCGCGCCTTTGATGGCCCCCAGCCCAAAGCGAATCTTGCCCTCCTTGTTCACTTCAAAGTACACGCCCGATTCATTCACATGCGGACCCAGCACTTCGATGCCCATTTTGCGGCTTTCGTCAATGAAGTACGTGACGTTCTCCAGATTGCTCTGTGAGTGGGTGAGCACGGCCGCCATGTACTCGGCCGGGTAGTTGGCCTTGAGGTAAGCGGTGTGGTAGGCCACCAGCGAGTAGCACGTGCTGTGCGATTTGTTGAAGGCATACTGCGCGAAGGCTTCCCAGTCTTTCCAGATTTTTTCGGCCACGCGTTCGTCATGGCCGTTGGTGCGGCACCCCTCGATGAACGTGTCTTTCATCTTGTCGAGCACGTCCTTCTGCTTTTTGCCCATCGCTTTGCGCAACACATCGGCATCGCCCTTGCTGAAGTTGGCCAGCTTCTGCGACAGCAACATCACCTGCTCCTGGTACACCGTGATGCCGTACGTGTCCTTTAAAAACTCCTCCATCTCGGGCAAGTCGTAGCGGATGGCCTCGCGCCCGTGCTTGCGCGCGATGAAGTTAAGAATGTATTCCATGGGCCCCGGGCGGTAGAGGGCGTTCATGGCGATGAGGTCTTCGAACTTATCCGGCTTCAGTTGGCGCAGGTAGCTCTGCATGCCTTCACTTTCAAACTGGAACGTTCCGGTGGTTTCGCCCCGCTGGTACAGTTGGTAGGTTTTGGCGTCATCCAACGGCACCTGATCCATGTCAATATCAAGGCCGTGCCTGCGCTTAATATTTTTTAAGGCCGTTTTAATAATGGTGAGGGTGGTTAGCCCGAGGAAGTCCATCTTCAGCATGCCGGCATTTTCGACCACGCTGTTATCGAACTGCGTCACCAGCATGGTGGAGTCCTTGGCCGTGGCTACGGGTATCAGCTTGGTCATGTCCTCGGGCGTAATGATTACCCCGCAGGCATGGGTGCCCGTGTTGCGCAGCGAACCTTCGAGAATGACAGCCTGATTCAGCACCTGGGCTTTCAGGTCATTGCCTTTTTTGATGTCGGCCAGCTCGCGTACCTCTTCAAAGGCTTTGGCCAGTGACGTGCCGGGACGTTCCGGTATCAGCTTGGCCAGGTTGTTGGCCTCGGCCAGCGGCAGCTCCATCACGCGCGCGCAATCGCGTATGGAGGATTTGGCGGCCATGGTACCATAGGTGATGATTTGCGCCACCTGGCTGTGCCCGTACTTTTCAATGACGTAGTTCAATACTTTATCTCGTCCTTCATCGTCAAAGTCGATATCAATATCGGGCAGCGACACGCGGTCCGGGTTCAGGAAGCGCTCAAAGAGCAAGTCATACGCGATGGGATCCACATTGGTAATACCAATGCAGTAGGCAACCGCGGAGCCGGCAGCGGAACCCCGACCAGGCCCCACGCTCACGCCCATCTCGCGCGCTTTGCCGGTGAAGTCTTGAACGATGAGGAAGTAACCCGGGTAGCCGGTTTTTTTGATCGTTTCCAGTTCGAAGTCAAGGCGCTCCTGAATTTCCTGTGTTAGCTCGGGGTACTTGCGCCTGGCGCCCTCATAGGTGAGGTGTCGCAGGTAGTCATCCTCGGTTTTGAATTCCTTCGGGATGTCGAATTTAGGAAGGAGCACGTTGCGCTTAAGATCGTAGGCTTCCACCTTGTCTACTATTTCGCTGATGGTTTCGATGGCTGCTGGCAGGTCGCGAAAGAGATTTTTCATTTCGGCCTGCGGCCGGAAATAGTAGTTGTTGTTGGGCAGGCCGTAGCGCGTGCCGCGCCCTTCGCCAATGGGGGTCGATTTGAATTCACCTTCTTTGATGCACAGCAGAACATCGTGGGCATTGGCTTCGTCCTTTTCTACGTAGTACGTTTCGTTGGCGGCAAAGTATTTTACGCCATATTTTTCGCAGAGGCGCAGCAGCGTGTCGTTCACGCGGTCTTCTTCGGGTATGCCGTGGCGGTTAAGCTCTGCGTAGAAGTCGGCACCAAACAGGGTATGCCACCACACGAACGCTTCCTCGGCCTGGCGTTCGCCTACGTGCAGGATGAGGTAAGGAATTTCGCTGCCAAGTCCGCCCGTTGTTGCGATTAACCCTTCGCGGTATTGCTTCACCAATTCCTTGTCGATGCGCGGGTAAATGCCATACAATCCTTCGATGAAGCCGATGGAACTCAGCTTGGCCAGGTTATGATAGCCGGTCTTATTTTTGGCGAGCAGTACCTGCGTGTACCGCTTGTCCGGGTTGTCTTTTGTGAATTTCAGTTTCTTACGTTCTTCCGCAATAAAAAATTCACAACCCACAATGGGTTTAATCTGATGTTTGAGCGCTTCACTGACAAACTTGAAAGCTCCGTATAAGTTACCGAAGTCCGTAAGCGCCACCGCGCTCATATTTTCGGCTTTGGCTTTTGCGACCAGTTCCTGCACATCGGGTGTAGCCTGCAACACCGAGTACTGCGTGTGCACGTGCAGGTGTACAAAAGGTGCTTCGGTGAGTTCGCCCTCAGTAGCCGTGCCGGCATAGTCGCCTTTCTTTTTCTTTTCGCGTTTGGCGCTGTTGCCCGCTTCCAGGTTGGGCTCTTCGTAGGTAATGTCGGCCGGGGCAATATCTTCGGCCGGTTTCACCACTTTTTCGCGAATGAGGCCGAAGAACGAGCGAGCCGTGGCGGCCACATCGTAGCTGGCATCGTGCGCATCGTCAAACCCTTTGCCGAAAAGCTTTTGATGCAGTTCGGTAAGGCGCGGCATTTTCAGTTTGCCGCCAGGGCCACCGCCCAGCTGGCAGTAGTCGATGGAAACAAGGCCGGTGTCAATCTTTTCGAGGGCAAGAAATTCTTCCGTTGGCAGTTGCTGCCGGATCAATTCCGCACCGAGTATGTTGATGTCGAACTCGATGTTGTGTCCCACCAGCACGCGGGTTTTGGCCAGGTCCGCGCGGAAGTGTTTCAGCACTTCATCCAGGCCAATGCCTTCTTCCTGCGCCCGCCTGGTGGAAATGCCATGTATTTGCTCGGCTTTGAAGGGAATGTCGAAGCCATCGGGCCGCACAATATAATTATGGTGTGACAGCAGTTTGCCGCGGGCATCGTGCAACTGCCAGGCGAGTTGCACCACGCGTGGCCAGTTGTTCAGGTGGGTGATGGGCGCAGTCTTATTGTGCGGAACCCCCGTGGTTTCCGTATCAAAAATCAGGTACATGTCAGTTCGTAGTGGACGTGCAAATTAGGAATTTCCGCATTTCTGATACTAGAAAAGTTCGGGTGAAAACATTCGGGTACAATTGCAGTTTGGCCGATAGTCAACTGATTATCAAATGAATAGAAACCATGCCCTGTTTTGTTTCATCCGGTGGGTTGGCCCTTTAGGTTCAGGTTTTTTGGGCTTGAGCCGGGCTGCCGGCAAATCGGGTTGTGGTTGCTTTGCAAGCCGGGTTTGGTGCCTGAAAGAACTGAACCCTCAGCGTTGGTTTGAGAGCGGTTCTGCTGCCCCTGCGGATTGCGTTTTTGTTCAGGGTGAGGTATTGATCAATTATCTCCAACACCTTGGTGGTTATCGGATGGGGCCCTAACTTTGACCAAAACCGGATAACTCCTTTTTATGAAGTGGATTGTTGACATGTTCACGAGCACCCTGGGTCGCAAGTTGCTCATGGCCCTCACGGGTTTGTTTCTCATCTTGTTTCTGGCTGTTCACCTGGCGGGCAACCTCCAATTGCTGAAAGATGACGGAGGCCGTGCCTTTAACATCTATGCCGAGTTTATGAGTACCAATGCGCTCATTCAGGTTGTCTCGAAGGGCAATTTCTTTTTCATTTTACTACATACGTTTATGGCCATTGCACTCACGACCAAAAACCGAAAGGCCCGAGGCCCGGAAGGCTATGCCGTGCTCAGTGGCAAGTCCTCGCATTGGACATCGCGGAACATGGGCATTTTAGGCACCCTCGTCCTGGCGTTTATCGTAATCCACCTCTACCATTTTTGGGCCCAGATGCACGGGTACTGGGGCAACATCACCACGCTGGACTACGATGGAAAGCCGGTTCGTGACTTGTATTCGCTGGTTGACATGTGGTTTCAAAAAGAGTGGTATGTGGGGCTTTATGTATTCTGTATGGCCGCCATCGCGTTCCATCTGTGGCACGGATTTGCCAGCGCTTTTCAAACTTTGGGCTTAAACCACTTGAAATATAACGGTGTTATTAACGTGGTTGGAAAGGTGTTTGCCGTACTGGTACCGGCAGGCTTTGCCTTCATTCCGTTGAAGATGTACTTCTCGTAAGTCGAAAAAAGTTAAACAAAAGAAAACAACAAGGCTCATGAAGCTCGATTCTAAAGTTCCGGAAGGTCCGATTGGTGAGAAGTGGACGCGCCACAAGTTCAACCTCAAGCTGGTAAACCCGGCCAACAAGCGTAAGTACGATATTATCATTGTGGGTACCGGCCTTGCAGGCGCTTCTGCAGCCGCCTCGCTGGGCGAGCTGGGCTACAATGTAAAAGCGTTTACCTATCACGATAGTCCGCGGAGGGCCCATAGCATCGCTGCACAAGGTGGTATTAATGCCGCCAAAAACTATCAAAATGATGGCGATAGTGTTTACCGCTTGTTTTATGACACCATTAAAGGAGGAGATTATCGTGCACGTGAAGGCAACGTACACCGCCTGGCGGAGGTTAGTGTTAACATTATTGACCAGTGCGTGGCACAGGGTGTGCCGTTTGCCCGCGAGTATGGCGGGTTACTGGCCAACCGCTCATTTGGCGGAGCACAAGTATCGCGCACGTTTTATGCCCGCGGCCAAACCGGACAACAGTTGTTGCTGGGGGCCTACGGTGCACTCAACCGCCAGATTGCCAACGGCAAAGTGAAAATGTACACCCGATCCGAAATGCTGGATGTAATCGTGGTGGATGGAAAAGCGCGCGGTATCATTACCCGTGATTTGGTGACAGGAAAGGTGGAGGCCCACAGTGCTCATGCGGTATTGCTGTGTACAGGTGGTTATTCCAACGTGTTTTATCTGTCTACCAGCGCTAAGGCCTGTAATGCTTCAGCCGCTTGGAGAGCCCATAAAAAGGGTGCATTCTTTGGCAATCCCTGCTTTACGCAGATTCATCCCACGTGTATTCCGGTTTCGGGTGATCACCAATCGAAGTTGACTCTAATGTCAGAGTCACTGCGCAACGATGGGCGCGTGTGGGTTCCCAAAACAGCCGTAAAAGGGTTGAAGGCGAAAGAGGCGGCCAATATCAAAGAGGAAGACCGTGATTATTTCCTGGAGCGCAAGTATCCTTCATTTGGAAATTTAGTGCCCCGCGATGTGGCTTCACGCAATGCGAAAACAGTGTGTGACGAAGGTCGCGGAGTAGGCCCAACCGGGCTGGCGGTGTTCATGGATTTCTCCGATGCCATTAAGCGCGATGGCCGCAAGATGATTGAGCAAAAGTACGGCAATCTGTTCGACATGTACCAGCAAATTACAGGCGATAACCCGTATGAAGTTCCCATGATGATTTTTCCGGCCGTGCACTACACGATGGGCGGCTTATGGGTTGATTATAATTTGATGACTACAGTACCCGGTTTGTATGCACTCGGAGAGGCCAACTTCTCCGACCACGGTGCTAACCGCCTCGGGGCCAGTGCGCTGATGCAAGGTCTGGCCGATGGGTATTTCGTGATCCCCTACACAATCGGTGACTACTTGGCTACTATTGGCTGGAACGATAAGATCGCTACGGACCATCCGGCCTTTACGGAAGGCATCGAGAACGTGAAGGCCGGTGTTGACCGCCTGTTGAGTATTAAGGGCAACAAGACAGTCGATGAATTCCATCGTCAGCTGGGGTTGATCATGTGGGAGTATTGTGGCATGTCGCGCAGCGAAACTGGGTTGACGAAAGCAAAGAAGATGATTCAGGACTTGCGTTCCGAATTCTGGACCAATGTGAGTGTGCTGGGTTCAGCCAATGAACTGAATCAGGAGCTGGAAAAGGCGGGTCGCGTGGCCGACTTCCTGGAACTGGGTGAACTTATGATTGACGATGCACTTAACCGCAATGAATCCTGCGGAGGTCACTTCCGCGAGGAGTCAGCAACCGAAGAAGGCGAAGCCAAACGTAATGATGACGCATTTGCTTACGTAGCGGCCTGGGAGTACACCCGTGAAAGCCAACCCGAAAACCTTCACAAAGAAGAACTACGTTTCGAGAATGTGAAGTTAACGCAACGAAGCTATAAATAAATGTATGAAGGTGATGAGGTCTTGAAATAGGGATGTATTTCAAGACCTCAACACCTGAGCACCTCAACACATTGAATTATGAAGATTACACTGAAAATCTGGCGCCAGACCAGCCCGGCAACAAAGGGGCAATTCAAAACCTATACATTAGGGCACGTTTCCCCCGATATGTCCTTTCTGGAGATGCTTGATGTATTGAATCAGGACTTGATCAAGAAGGGTGAAGAGCCGGTGACCTTCGATCATGACTGCCGTGAGGGAATTTGCGGAGTGTGCAGCCTGTATATCAATGGACGCCCTCACGGGCCTTTACAAACTACTACCTGCCAGTTGCACATGCGCACGTTCAGCGATGGTGAAACCATCACCATTGAGCCCTGGCGCGCAACGGCTTTTCCGATCATTAAGGACCTCATGGTTGATCGGTCGGCATTTGACCGAATTCAACAAGCAGGGGGTTTTATTAGTGTCAACACCGGTGGTGTGCCCGATGCCAACGAAATTCCGATTTCGAAGAAGATTGCCGATGAAGCCATGGATGCTGCCCAGTGCATCGGTTGTGGCGCCTGTGTAGCGGCCTGTAAGAATGCTTCGGCTATGTTGTTTGTGAGCGCGAAAGTTTCCCAGTTCGCCTTATTGCCGCAAGGCAAGCCCGAGCGCAAGGAGCGCGTGGAGAAGATGGTGGCGCAAATGGATGCCGAAGGCTTTGGTGCCTGCACCAATACGCGGGCTTGCGAGGCCGAATGCCCGAAAGGAATCAAGATTACCAACATCGCCCGGATGAACCGCGAGTACTTCTCCGCTATGGTGAGCTCGTATGAGGTGGCTGCCGGTGATGGTGGTGCTGGGTAGTCATGTAGGGGTTCGGAGTCAGAACACTCTCGTCACGATCATATCGATTACTTCCACGAGGATCAATAGGATGATGATCCATTCGAGCAGACTGCTTTCGCGCTGGTGAGAGATTTCGCGGAAAACGTGCAGGTTATCTTCAATAATGCGCAAGGTGTATTCGATCTCGCTGAAACGTACGCGCAGGTCAAAGTGTTTCATCAAACCCTTTTGAATCTTATCCAGGTACTCATCATCCCAAGCCAGTTCGGGGGCATCAAAAATGTAAATGTTTTCTGCTATATCGTTTTGGGTGTTGAGCGCCTTGCCGATAAACTTCATCATGTTTTTGCGCCCGATGTTCAGTTTGCCGCTGGTCTCCAGATCGCGCGTAAAACCCTTGATTTCGGTTAACAGATTCTCTGACGTTTCATGGTAGTAATCCAGGGCCACGGACTGGGCCAGGTTGAGCATGGCTACCCGCACGAGGCTGTCGTTAATGCGATCTACCGACAAACTGCCGAAATCAAATCGGGGCTCGGGTTCATTATTCACATTGATCTCGTACTCATCGCGCAACCATGATGTCACCGGGTTTTTGATGTAGGCCGATATTGCCTTAACGGCATAGCGCATTTCTTCCTCCGTATGACCCGAGAAAACGATGACACCATAATTGAAATAATACTGGTGTTTACCGGAGCCAAAACTGTAAAACAATTCCGATGACGAGTCCGCTGCCGGCTTAATCTCCAGAAACGACTTGATGCCTTTTACATCCAGTTGATTAGCCACCAAAAATGCCGTGAGTTTCATACGGGGAATTGACCGAATATCGCAAAATTACGCTTTTGGGCACGCCTTTGCCACCAAAAGCCGTACTTTTGAAGCATGAGAATAGTCGTTGTTGTTGTATTGATTTCAGCATTTTTTGGCCACAAAGTGCTGGCCTGGGGAGCTACGGGCCACCGCGCGTCCGGCTACATTGCCGAACAGTATTTGAAGCCGCGGGTTAAGAAAAAACTAAAGGCGATTTTACAAGGCGAATCGTTGGCCATGGTGAGCACCTGGATGGATGAGATCCGCTCGGACAGTTTATATAACTACGCAGAAGATTGGCATTGGGCCACGATACCGGATGGCAAGCGTTACGAGGATGTTGAAAACGGTCCGTTGGACGGCAAGGCCGTGCAGCAACTGGAGCGCATCATCCGGGAGTTAAAGTCAGGTAAGCTGGATGCCAAAACCGAGCGCGAATACGTAAAATTCCTGATGCACCTGGTGGGTGATATCCATCAGCCGCTTCATGTGGGCAAACCCGGTGACCGCGGTGGTAATGATGTGAAGGTGAAGTGGGCCGGACGCGATTCGAATCTCCACCGCGTGTGGGATAGCGACATGATCGATGACACCCGGCTTAGCTACACGGAGTTAGCGGATTCATTCGTGAAACCGGATGTCGCTACGCTGGCCACCTGGCAACGCGCCTCCGTGCGCGACTGGGCTCACGAGTCGATGACCTTCCGCAAACAAGTGTACGATATCGGTAACGGTAGCCTGGGGTATCGGTATTCCTACCGGAATTTTTCAACAGCCAAACTTCGCCTGCTACAGGCGGGCGTGCGCATGGCTGCTCTGCTCAACGAAATCTACGGCTGACCCACTTCAAAAGGTATGGTGAGCCGTACTTTTTCCCAATGCAGAATCAACTCCCCGGCAGTCTCTGATTTTTTGTTAAACCAATAACGCAATCGCTCCTGGTGAGGAGTTGCGGTGTCGGGTTCTACCGTGATGCGGAGCACATCTTCCTTCTCGTTGTAACTGTCGGCCAGGTGTTGGCGCCAGCGGGTATTGAAGATGACCTTCCATTGGTCGCGGCCCGGGATGGTGAAAAATCCGTACTTACCCTTTGCCAGACGTGTTCCATTTATGATCAGGTCTTGATCCGTCTCGATGTAGGTAGCGTTGTGGGCGCCCGTCACCCAGACTTTATCCAGCGGAACGAGGCCGCCCCAGATAATCCGACCCCGGACAGCCGGGGAATAGTAGTTGATCGACACGTTGCTGCCCTGAAATGTTTCGGTAGCGCTCGCTTTTACACTGCCCCGCAGGCTGTCGGGTTGTGATTGTTCACCGATGATGGCGATCACTTCCTTCTTTTCCTCCACTTTAATCGAATCAGCAACGGCAGAGGGTTCTGGGGATTTGCGGCATTGGAATAGCAGGATGGACGGCAGAATAAAGACGAGGTATTTCATGGCGACAAAGATAGACCATTTCCAAAACGCGCGGCTTCTTCTATCTTTAACCCAATGGCAAAAGATGAGAAACGCCACTGGGACCGCCTGGCTGGCACGTACAACAACGAGATATTTGATGTTTTCAACAGCGATCGTAACGAAGTTCTCACGCAGTACTTCGACCGCTACGCCAACCAGGCTCACACGGCTGTTGATTTTGGTTGTGGCAACGGTAAAGCATTTCCTTACCTCGTGCCTCGCTTTGGTGAAGTATGGGGTCTTGACATCTCCCAAAATCTTCTGGACGTAGCTGCCTTGCGCGGGTATGATCGGGTCCGGCTTGCTCAGGCGGATCTGGTGAAGCCTTCCCGAAAGTTGCCCCGTGGCGAATTTGCTTTTTGCTGTAATATGGCCATACTGCCGGGTATTGACGTTAACCAAGCCATCATCCGCAATATCAGACGCTCGATGAAGCCGGGAGGTGCCGCGGTGTTTGTCATCCCTTCGTTTGAGTCGGCCGCATTTGCCATGTGGAGGTTGGTCGAATGGTATGGTCGCGAGGGGGTTGGCCCGGCCGAGATCAGCCGCGATGAACTGGCCCTCTTTGGCGGTTCGAAAACCGACATCGTGCAGGGCCTGTTACGCATCGATGGTGTAACGACCAAACATTACAGCGAACCTGAAATCCGGTACTTGTTTACACAGGCCGGTTTCAAACAGGTGAATACCGATCGGATCGAATACAACTGGAAATCCGAGTTCGAGAACCCCCCGAGGTGGATGAAAGACCCGTACCCGTGGGACTGGTTGGTGGAGTGTCGCGTTTAGTTAGTTCAATCGCTCAGCCGAATAGCCGGCTTTTTTGAGCGCTTCTTTCACCTTTTCTTCTGGCACGGTGTCAGGTACGGTAACGGTTTTGATCGCACCGGTGACGTCAGCCGTCCACTCGTTTTCGCCTACGGCTTCGTTGAGGAAGGGTGTGGCCTTGGCCACGCAACCCGAGCATTTCAAACTGGTTTTATACGTTGTGCGGGTACTCATTTCTGGTTCTTTTCGGAAAGAAAACGCCTGATGTGTCCAAAAAATTCCGTTGGGTTTTCAATAAAGGGAAAATGACCACTTGTTGAAACAATCACCAGTTCACTATTCGTCAGATTTTGTTCGTACAGAGGCCCGGAGAGGGTAGCGGCCGGTTCATAGTCGCCATACAAAATGAGCGTGGGGGTATCCAGTTTTTGGAGGGGTACTAAGTCGTAGTTCATCAGTTCAGGGAAGATATGACCAAACGTGGCGGACCGCTGGAAGTAGTCGGCTGGTAGATGGATGGAGAGTTTATCCAACAGCGAAGTGTCGGCAAATTGTGTTTTGAAGGAGAGTTTCATCAAGGCATTGACGGCACTTATCGTCCTTGTTTTTCATGGCTTCCGAGTTCAGGATGAGGCTGCGCTGCAGCGAGTCGTAGTGCGTAATGCGTTTGGCCAGTTCTTGCTCTTCGGCCTGCCAAACGGTTGTGCTGGGTGGCATCGGGTCACTCAGCAATATCCTGTTGACATTTTCCGGGTAGGCGGCTGCGTACTTCACGGCCAGAAACCCGCCCCAGGAGTGGCCGAGCACGTGGATTTTTTTGAGCTGCAGTTTTTGCCGGATGGCTTCAATATCGTCCACCAGGTTTTTCACCGTCATGCTGGCGCTGTCGACTTCGGCCCGGGATCGCCCGCTGGTCGTAGAAGATCAACCGATAGTGGGCGGCCAGCGGTTTGAAGTGCTCCGTGAGATACGATTGATCGAGTACAGGCCCGCCATGGATAATCAGCAACGGCTCACCCTGGCCGGTCGCTGTATAATAGAGCTGCGTGCCATTAACGTCCAGCAAACCGGATTCATCGGGCGGAGGTGACTGACAGCCGACTACGAGAGCCACGAGAAGGAAAGCAATGAGGCGCATTTAATTTGAGAGGATCAAACTTAATCAAACCGGGCTAAAACGAGAAAAGCGATTCGGGTTTCGCCAGCCTGCCCACAACCCAAGCGGCAGGGATTGCAGCGGAAATCCTCCCGCGTTTCGCGGGACGGGATTGGAGCGAAAAGCCCGTGGCCGCCCAACTTTGAACAGCCTGTCGTGTATGTGGCATCGCCAAAAGCTCGCCCTGTCAAACCGGTTCCGATGGCAATCGGAAAGTTTCGGAATCTGCTTCGGTGTGGTCGGAATGACATTTATGCGCAACGGAGTTTTTTAGAGATGACCTTGCGGCATTAGACCGGGGTGTATGGTTTTTATAACTTTACTCCCTTTTACCGACTATGGCTGAGGAGAAGAGTCTGAACTTCATTGAAGAGATTATTGAGGCCGACCTGAAGGCGGGCAAGCACACGACCATTGCCACCCGTTTTCCGCCCGAACCGAATGGCTACTTGCATTTGGGGCATGCGAAAAGCATCTGCCTGAATTTCGGGCTGGCGTTGAAGTATGGAGGCAAAACCAACCTGCGTTTTGACGATACGAACCCGGTGACGGAAGAGACGGAATACGTGGAGAGCATTAAGGGCGATGTGGAATGGCTTGGCTTTCGCTGGGCCCAGGAATTATATGCCTCCGATTACTTCCCGCAGTTGTATGATTTTGCCGTGAAGCTGATCAGCAAAGGACTGGCGTATGTGGACGACAGCACTAGCGAGCAGATTGCCGAAATGAAAGGAACGCCTACGCAGCCCGGCAAGGATAGCCCGTACCGCACGCGCAGCGTGGAAGAGAATTTGAAATTGTTTGCCGAAATGAAAGCCGGCCAATACCGCGATGGTGAAAAGGTATTGCGTGCGAAAATTGATATGACGCACACCAATATGCTGATGCGCGACCCGATTCTCTACCGCATCAAGCATGCCCACCACCACCGCACGGGTGATGCCTGGTGCATTTACCCAATGTATGATTTTGCGCATGGCCAGAGTGATTCCCTGGAGCAGATCACCCATAGCATTTGCACGCTGGAGTTTGTGCCGCACCGCGAATTATACGATTGGTTCATCGAGAAGCTCGAGATTTACCATTCGCGGCAATATGAGTTTGCCCGCCTCAACATGACGTACACCATGATGAGCAAGCGCAAGCTGCTGCAACTGGTCAACGAAAAGCATGTTAATGGCTGGGACGATCCGCGTATGCCCACGCTGAGCGGTGTGCGCAGGCGCGGTTATACAGCCCAGGCCATCCGCGATTTTTGCGATCGTATCGGTGTGGCCAAGCGCGACAACCTGATCGATATCGGGTTGCTGGAGTTTTTTGTGCGTGAAGATCTGAATACGATCGGGGCGCGCAGGATGGTGGTGTTCGATCCGGTGAAGGTGGTGATCACCAACTACGAAGAGACGAAAACCGAGATGCTTCCGAGCGAAAACTACCCGGACGAGGGCAGCACGGTGCGCACGATGCCGTTTGGTCGTGACCTGTGGATTGAACGCGAGGATTTTATGGAAAACCCGCCCAAAAAGTATTTCCGCCTCGCGCCCGGGCAAATGGTGCGGCTGAAAAGTGCCTACATCATCGCGTGTGAAGAGTTCATCAAGAACGATAAGGGTGAGGTGACCGAGTTGCGATGCCGGTATATTCCCGAGAGCCGGAGCGGTTCGGATACTTCCGGTATCAACGTGAAAGGCGTGATCCACTGGGTAAGCGCGAAACACGCCTTACCGGTAGAGGTTCGGCTGTACGACCGCCTTTTTAAGGTGGAGGACGTGAGTGAGATTGAAGGCGACTTCCGTGACTATCTGAACCCGGATTCGCTGAAAGTGCAAACCGCTTATGCAGAGCCCGAGCTGGGCAATGCCAAGCAAGGTGAGCACTTCCAGTTTTTGCGCATGGGGTACTTTTGCCTGGATCCGGATTCAACGCATTCAAAAAAGATCTTCAACCGAACGGTTACGCTGCGCGATACGTGGACGAAGGATAAGAAGTAGTTGTTGGTTGTTAGTTGTTGGTTGTTAGTTGTTAGTATGTGGAGCTTCATCCTTTGGTATTTACAGAATCAAATGCTCTAACAACTAACAACTGACAACTACCAACTAGAGCACCTTCCTCCACCACCACTGAAAGGCGACCAAAGCCCACACCCGTGCATGAACATCACCTGGGTTGATCGAAAACAGCTGGCGTTTCAGTTTTTTGATTTCGGTGTAATCGAACAACCCTTGTGCGCGAATGAAGTCTTCTGACAGCAAATCTTTCTTAATGGTGTCTTTTAGTTCATGGCGCATCCACGCCAGCACGGGTGCCTCAAAGCCTTTCTTTGGCCGATTGTAAAGTTCGGCAGGCAAAAAGTTTCGGAACGCGTCTTGTACAATGCGTTTCCGAATCCCGCGATGCACTTTGTACGCGGCCGGCAGGCCAAAAGCAAAATTCACTACTTCATAGTCGAGGAACGGAACCCGTACCTCCAGGCCGTTGGCCATGCTCATCAGGTCGACCTTGGTCAACATATCATTGGGTAACACGAGGCGGCAGTCCGCCAGCAGAATGTCGTTGAGATTCTCCGGGTCCACAATGGGGTTCAGCAAGGCCTGGCGGAATTCATGGTATTGGTTAAGATCAAGCTTGTCCCGTACCGCTGATGTGAACAGCCGCTGTACCTTCGGCATGGTGGCAAAAGAGGCCCAGTGCCAATACCGGTCGCGGGCCGACATGCCGTGACCTTCGGCATAGCGAAGCAGTTGCCGCACGGTGTTGGAGAAGGGTGCATGCCGCGATTTGGGCAACACGTGCCAGGCTGGTTTCAGCGCAGCGGCCAGTGATTCCTTCCATCCACCCTGTATGGCGCGGGCAAACGCCAGGTGTTTGGTGTAGCCGCCAAAAACTTCATCTGCACCATCGCCCGACAAGGCTACGGTGGCTTGCTTGCGTGTCTGCTGACTCAGCATGTAAACGTTGACGGCCGAAGAGTCGGCAAAGGGTTCATCCAGGTAATCAAGCACGGAATGGAGTTGCGCGTATAGATCCTGGGTGGTGAGGGAGAAAACGGTATGTTCGGTGCCAAAATGTTTGGCCACCTTTCGGGCGTAGTCCGTTTCGTCAAAGAATTTTTGATCGCGGAACCCAATCGAGAACGTGTGGAGGTTTGGTTTATGTCGCGCGGCCAGCCCCGTAACAACAGACGAGTCGATGCCGCCACTCAGGAATGCGCCCAGCGGCACATCGGCTACCAGCCTCCGCTGCACACTCGCTTCCAGTTTTTGGAAGAGTAGTTGTTGAGCCTGCTCGTAGCTCGTAGCGGTGGGCTGTGGTGCCGGGTAGGGGATGGTGTAGTACGGGTGAATGCGTACATCACCCCGTTTCACCTGAATGTAGTGACCGGGCAGTAACTTTTTAACGACCGCAAACGCGGTGCGGGTTGCCGGGATGTAGTTCAGCTGGAAATAGGTGGTGAGCGCAGTATAATCCAGCGACTTGTCGATGCCATAGTGCAGTAGCGATTTCATCTCCGAAGCGAAGATCAATTTGTCTTCGTCACTGAGATACAACAGCGGCTTGATGCCGTAGCGGTCGCGTGCGAGGAAGAGACTTTCTTCCTGCTGATCGTAGATACAGAAGGCGAAGAAGCCATTCAATTGGTTGAGGCAGTTCTCTTTTTCGTGAATCCACAGGTTCAGCAGCACTTCGGTATCTGACTCCGTGCGAAACGCGATGCCACGGGTGATCAGCTGCTGGCGCAGTTCGCGGTAGTTAAAAATCTCACCATTGAAGACAATGGCATAGCGGCCGGTGGCATCCCACATGGGCTGGTGTGCAACTTCGCGCGTATCAATGATGGAAAGCCTGCGGTGGCCCAGGCAGACCCACTCGCTCAAAAAAACATCCTGAAAATCGGGACCGCGTTTTTCGAGCGCACGCGTGGCAGCCGCTACATTGACCTTGTTAAACTTGCCTACCAGGTTGTAGGCAAAAATGCCGGTGATGCCACACATGTGCGCTTAGCCGAGAGAAATTATAACTCCCGTATCATAATGTTTCGGTACCACACTTCATTGCCGTGGTCTTGCAGGTCGATGTGGCCCTTGCGCACCGTGCCATAGCCCGGGAAGTCTTTCCACTTGCTGTTGGCCACCCGTTGTTTCCAGTCCTCGGAGTTCAATTCGTACTCCGTTACTTTGGTCCCATTCAGCCAATGTTCTACGTGATCGCCTTTGACGAAAATGCGGGCTTCATTCCATTCGCCCACGGGCTTTAATGTTTTGCCCGTTGCCGCGTGAAGATCATAATTACTGCCGCTTTGGTTCTCCGCCTTCACTTCGCCCGGGTAATTCGCATCGTCCAACACCTGGTATTCCGGGCCGGTGGCGTAGGGCTGGTCATACTCCTCGCTTACGCGGAACATGATGCCGCTATTGCCCTGACTGGAAATCTTCCACTCGAGTTTCAATTCAAAGTTTTCGTATTGCCCCTCGCTGATCAGGTCACCGCGCTTGTTTTCCGCACCTTCCTGGAACGGTTTGCAGTGGAGCGTGCCGTCCACCACTTCCCACGAATTGATATCCGCATTTTTAAACGGGCGCCACCCGTTCATTGTCTGGCCATCAAACAGGGATTGCCAGTCTTCTGCATTTTGGGTTTCACTTGACGGATTGGTCGAGTCGGTTTTCGTTTGGCAGGCCGACAGGATCAAGAATCCAAGAATCAGAATGCGTGTCATACGTTGGATGTCTGGTTAAAATATTTTCCCGGGATTGAGAATTCCGTTGGGATCAAATACGCGCTTGATACCGCGCATGATTTCAAGATTGACCTCGCTCATGGCAAGGGGCATGTACGGGCGCTTCGCAATGCCAATGCCGTGCTCACCGCTGAGCGTGCCACCCAGGCTTACGGTTAACTTGAAAATTTCACCGATACCTTCGTTTACTTTCGTGTTCCAGTATTCTTCGTCCAGGTTTTCTTTCAGGATGTTTACGTGCAGGTTGCCATCGCCCAGATGGCCAAAGCATACGGTATTGAACTTGTATTTCTTGCCAATCTCTTTAATGCCGGATATTAATTTGGGCAGGTTCGCCCGCGGCACCACCACATCATCACTCTTGGTGAGCGTATACCAATTCACGGCCGGGGAAATGTTCTTGCGTATTTTCCAAAGCTCTTCTTTCTGGGCCGCGCTTTCGGCAAACAAGACTTCTCCGCTCTCAAACTTCTCCACCACGTTCATCACACGTTCCGCATCGCGCATCAGCACTTCCTCATCATTTCCATCCAATTCGCACAGCAGATATGCATTCATGCCCTCGGTGAGTTTCGTGGTCACGGGGCTGTTGAGCACCTTCTCGCAATAGTCGAATGTTTTGGCCGCAGCGTCCTTTTCAAAGAACTCCATGCCGGAGGGTGTGATGCCCTCAACAAAAATGGCCGCAATGCCGCGGCAGGCCTCTTCGTTGGTAGTAAACGGTATCATCATCAATACGTTCTTCTGTGGGAAGCCCCGCAGTTTAAATACGATCTTGGTGATGATGCCCAACGTACCCTCACTGCCGCACATGAGTTGGGTAAGGTTGTAGCCGGTGGAGTTCTTCAACACGTTGGCAGCCGTCCAGATAATATCGCCCGATGGTAATACCACCTGCATGTTCAATACATAGTCGCGGGTTACACCGTACTTCACCGCTTTGGGGCCGCCCGAGTTGTTGGCCAAATTGCCGCCCAAAAAGCAGGAGCCCCGACTGGCCGGATCAGGCGGGTAGAACAATCCTTTTTCCTTTACTGCATTTTGAAATACTTCCGTGATGACACCGGGTTCAACCGTGGCTTGCAGGTTGAGTTCGTCAATGTTCAGAATCTTGTTGAAACGCTCCATGGAAATCACCAGCCCGTGGCGCACCGGCAAGGCACCTCCGCTAAGACCGGTTCCGGCCCCGCGGGGCGTAACGGGTATGCGGTGAGCGTTACAGAGTTTGAGCAGCAAACTGATTTCCTCCGGAGAACCCGGTTTAACGACCACATCCGGAAGGAAGAAGTAATCCTCCGTCTTGTCGCGACCGTAGTCCGTTTTTGCCTCCTCATCCACCATCACGAATTCTTCGCCCACGATGGCCCGAATCTCTCCAATTACCTGCTCGGTAAACGCTCGTTGGCGGGTGTCCACCGGGGTACTCACATTAGCGTATGCCATGTCCAAACATTAATTTTGATTTTAACTATGCACTTTTTCGGCCTCAAAGGTACGGGAATTCGTCCGGCCAAATTGATTTTTTTAACTTTTCTGGTGATGCTGGCGGGCTGCTCGGGCACCCGAAAAATGCGCGAACGCGACCAGCAAATAGCATCGGTGATTAAAACTGCGCGCAGCTTTACCGGTACACCCTACAAGTATGGCGGCACCACCCGCTCCGGAATCGATTGCTCAGGCCTGATGGTGAATGCCTACCAGAGCGTAAAACATTCGTTGCCCCGAACTAGCGATGCACAATACCTGGCGGGTGAAAAAGTAAAAGTCAAAGACATACAACCGGGCGACCTGGTGTTTTTCGCCCTGGAAAAAAAGAAAAAGGACATCACCCACGTGGGCCTGGTAACGGAAGTGCGGGGCAACCAGGATATCCGGTTCATTCATGCAACAACCAAGCTGGGTGTGGTGGAGACCAACTTGTTTCAGGATTATTACTGGAAGGGATTTCGGGGTGCGCGCAGGATATTAGAAACCAAAAATTGAATGACACGAATCAGTCGCAGACAGTTTGTAACGGCAGGACTTGTAACGCCTCTTGCCTTTAATGTGAGCCAGGCCCAAACCCCGACTCGTCCCGTGGTTGTTTCCACCTGGAATTTTGGACAAGCGGCCAATGTGGAAGCCTGGAAAATTCTGTCGTCTGGCGGGCGCGCGCTGGATGCCGTTGAAGCCGGTGCGCGTGTGCCGGAAGGCGACCCCCGGGAGACCTCCGTTGGCCTGGGCGGGTTGCCCGACCGGGACGGCCGGGTCACGCTCGATGCGTGCATCATGGATGAGTTTTCGAACTGTGGAGCCGTGGCGTGCCTGGAGCATATCGTGCACCCGGTTTCGGTTGCCCGGAAGGTGATGGAGAAGACACCGCACGTTTTTCTGACGGGCTATGGAGCCTTGCAATTTGCGCTCGCCAATGGATTCAAAAAGGAGAAGTTGTTGACGAAAGAATCGGAGCGAGCCTGGCGCGAGTGGCTAAAGACGTCCGAATACAAACCAAAAGCCAACATCGAGAATCACGACACGATTGGTATTGTGGCGCTGGACCGGCAATCGAATGTATCGGGCGCCTGCACCACCAGCGGCATGGCGTACAAGATGCCAGGCCGTTTGGGCGATTCTCCCATCATTGGGGCCGGGCTGTTTGTTGACAACGAAGTGGGAGCCGCTACCTCCACCGGGGTAGGCGAAGAGGTGATCCGGATTGTGGGCTCGCATCTGGTGGTGGAGTTGATGCGGCAGGGACGTTCGCCTCAGCAGGCGTGTGAGGAGGCGGTGGAGCGAATCGTGAAAAACCAGCCGGTGAAATCGAAGGACTTGCAGGTGGGTTTCTTGGATTTAAACAAACAGGGCGAAACCGGTGCTTATGCGCTTCAAAAGGGATTTACCTATGCGGTTTATTCACCGGAGATCGTCAATAGACTGTTTGAAGCAGACTCTTTCTACAAATAGTTTACTATTTTTCTAAATTGCCGGTATGGAGCCGATTGTATTAAATCCGAAATCGAAACGTGAGTATGATTTTCAGTTGTTAGCGAAGTTGAATATCCCCTCGCGCAGATTAACGCGGGAAGAAAGGGAAGATCTGGGTATGGCAAATTTGATGAGAGATGTTGATCGCAGCAAAAAGGTATCCAAGGCTTCGATAATGGGCAAACTGGCTAAATGAAGGTTGAGTTTTTGCCATCCTTGGCGAAGTACGTAGTCGAATTGACGTCTTCAGTAGTCAAGCAACGCACCATTGATTTGATTCGACAAGTTGAATCTGCTTCGAGTATCCGGCAAATCCCACAAATCAAGAAGTTGAAAGGATTCACTTCAGCTTATCGAATCCGGGTTGGCGATTATCGGGTTGGAATATTTGTTGCCCAGGGCACTGTTCAGTTTGCTCGGGTAAAAAACAGAAAAGAAATCTATCGCAGCTTCCCATGATCATTGAGGTCGTTGTGTACAATATCGAGTCGGCATTAAAGGCGCAAGCCGGTGGGGCCGACCGAATAGAGCTGTGCGATAGTCCGCTTGAGGGCGGCACTACACCTTCTTTTGGAGTCATTGAAGGGGTGCGCCAGAATGTATCCATGGATTTGTATGTTATGATTCGGCCGCGTGGTGGAGATTTTGTTTACAACAACTACGACTTCTACGCGATGAAGCGCGACATTGATCAGTGTATGAAGCTCAGTGCCGATGGTGTGGTATTCGGCATTCTTACGCCCGAAGCCCGGATGGATGTAAAGCGGTGCCGCGAATTGATTCAGCGGGCACGGCCGATGAAAGTTACCTGCCACCGGGCTTTTGATGTAACACGCGATGCGTTTGAAGCGCTGGAAGATTGTATTGAAGCAGGGTTCGATCGCATCCTCACTTCGGGCCGAATGCCCACCGCACCCGAGGGCGAAACGCTGATCAAACAATTGGTGGAGCGGGCGGCCGGCCGGATCACCCTAATGGCGGGCGCGGGTATTACCGATCAAAATGTGAAGCGGTTGGTCGATCACACTGGCATCCGGGAGGTACATTTTTCCGCCACGCGGTTTGGGCCGCCTGTTGGTGTAAATGGAAATCATTTCGTGTCGTTCATTGGCGCTTTGCCTACTGATTATCGTCAGTCACGTCTGGCAGATGTGGAAACGGTTGCGCGAATGCGGCATGCCCTGGGGGGATAAGGATCTAGAAATTTTGCCGGTTTTGGAATTAAAAATATATTTGCAGCCTCGTTTTAAGGGGGATTAGCTCAGCTGGCTAGAGCGCTTCCATGGCATGGAAGAGGTCATCGGTTCGAATCCGATATTCTCCACTCTCGAAGGCCCGATGAGTCGGCCTTTTTTTCTGTCCCCGCATGTTTCCGGAAAGTGATTACCCCGAAAGGGCTATGTCTTCGTTTGTTTTTCCAGCGGAAATATCCCGAAGTGAAGCAGTTCGGTATGCCGCACCACACCAATGTCGACCATGGTGAGGATTTTTTTTCCGGTGAGTTCTTTGAATAGTTCGTGCAGCCCGTTGATGGGCTTGCCGTTAAATGACACGATCAGATCGCCCTCCATCACCTGGCTCCGGGCAGCGGGCGAGTGGGGTTCGCGGCTGACTACAAATAAAGCCTTGTCATTCGGCAGGTGATAGTGCCGTTTGACTTTTGGATTCAAGTTAACCTCCTGCAACATAAACCCGAGGAACGCCTTGAAAACCTTGCCATGCTGAATAAGTTGCCGGGCGACTTCCTTGGCCGTATCAATAGCCACGGAAAAACTAATGCCCTGCGCACCCTGGATCACAGCCGTATTCACCCCCACTACCTGGCCCTGCGTATTGATCATGGGGCCGCCCGAGTTGCCGGGGTTCAGGGCCGCATCCGTCTGAATCACGTCATCGACCAGTGTTCCGGACTGAGTCCGCATGGTTCGGCCCAGGGCGCTCACCACGCCTGCCGTCACCGTGTGCTGGTAACCGAGCGGGTTGCCAATTGCCATTACCCATTGCCCAATTTGCAGAGCTGTAGCATCGCCCAGCATGGCCACCGAGTAGCCTTCTGAATTGATTTTGAGCACCGCGATATCCGTGTCCGGATCTTCGCCAACCAAGCTGGCTTCAATCTCATTTTCGTTCAGGAGCGACACCATAATCTTTTCTGCGCGGTGCACCACGTGATGATTAGTAAACAGCAGCCCATCGGAAGAAAAAATAAAACCGGATCCAGAACCGACCGGTAGTAGCTGTCCCCGTCCATTCCGCCTGTAAACATCAATCTTAACTACGGCATTCTTCACGGTGTTCACCGCATTGATCATCATCTGCGAGTAGGGGTCCATGGTGTGTTTCGGTGAACGGGTCAAAAGTCCTACCATCGGCCAAAACCGGAAAGGATGACCGGATGGTAAAAAAGTTCCCGCCAATTTGGCCCATTTGTACCTCATTTCTTTGTATTTTCACCCCGCTCGAATATACCATGGCAAAGCTGAAAAACATCGTAAAGCAACTTTCGGATAGGGATTATCAGACGATCTACGATCAGCTCGTGCAGAGCAATGCGGAAAAATCAGCTTACTTGTTAAGGGGGTTTCGCGAGCGGCAGCTTTCGGATAGCAAGATTATGACCGAATTGGAGTTACAACCCAATGCTTTCTATACCATGCGCTCCAGGCTCAGCCAAAAAATTGAGGATTACCTGGTGGAGCAGATGGAGAGCCCGCGCACGGATATCCTCAAAAAAGTGGCCAACCTAAATGAAGTACTGTTTACGAAGAAACGTACGCTGTCGATTGCCACGTTAAAGAAAATGGAGAAAGAACTTCAGGATTATGACCTCGCCAGCGAACTTACCGTGGTGTACAAGTCGCTGAAGAAAATGCACATTAACTCACCCGATTACTTCCAGTATTCGCAGCTATACAACCGGCACGTAGCATACATGCTGGCAGTAGATAAAGCAGATGATCTGCTGGCAGACTATTTCAAAAAGTACGGCAACTACTACCTCACGGGTGACGAAACGGATCGCATGGGCCTCACGTTAATGTTGCGCGAAATGCAAAATATAGCCAGGCTGTATGAATCACATCGCTTGTTTGTGTACGAGAGCATGATGCTGGTTTTTCACCGCCTGTTCGTGGAGCGGGAAGAAAATCTTCAGTCGGACGAAGCCTCCATTGAGGATATCTTCAGCCGGGTGCAAAAAACGTTTGAGTCATATCCGCTCGACCCGGTATATTATCACCTTAACCTGGTGTTCGAATTCCTGAAACTGGAGTACTACAACCACTACAAAGTATATAAGCAAAGCGAGAAATACTTTGAAGAGGTGAACGATGCGGTGGCCAACCTGATGATGAACTACCCGTACTACACGTTCTCCGCGCAGTTTCTGGTGTCCAAACTGCAACGTCATCTGCGGCTAGGGTCAGAAAAGGATCTGTTTGTAGAGAATGAAAACCTATTTGAAGACATTGAGAACGATCCGTTGGATGTGCCGCGGCACGTTATTTATATGGTGTATCGGGCTCTTAGTGCCTGCTATGTAGACCAATACGAGGAGGCGGCCCGGCTGTTGAATAATCTGTTGAATGACGTTAGCTTTAAGCGTTACCCCCTCGCGCAACTGGAAGTCAAGGCCTTGCTGGCGGTGGTGTATGGGATGCTCCGCGATGTCGATCTGGTTATGCAATTGGTCAGCAGCGTTTCGCGTCAGGCGAAATTGATCGAAGACAAGGCCGAGAATCTGATGTTGATCGTGAAGATTTTGAAAATAGCCACCAGCGAAGCCAAACGCGAAAAGCCCAGGAAAATTCTTGTGCTGATCCAGCAATTCAACTCAACTCCGGTTTCCTATTTTTCGCCTACCCGGTTCATCCGCATGGATGATCAGTTCATAGAGCGATTAACTGCTCTGGACGTTTAGACGTCCAGCGACATCAGACTCTCGTGCGAGAGGGGTTTGTTCAAATACAGTTTTACGTTGGCGTAACGTTTTGATCGGTTAAAATCCTGCGGATTGATTGACGAAGTCAGCATCACCACTTTACATATCTTTTTGGTGGATGCCCCGAGCTTTTCAAACTCGTCCAGAAACTGGAAGCCGTCCATGAGCGGCATGTCGATGTCAAGAAATATGACATCCGGCAGAACCTGATCGGCAATCTCCAACCGTTCTATGTTGCGCAAAAACTCAATGGCGCTCTTGGCTCCGGTGTGGGTATAGATGTGATCAGTCATCGAGGCCGCCTCAATCATTTTCTGATTGATCAGGTTGTCGATCTCATTGTCGTCAATCAGCATGATGGTGCGAAACTTTTTGCCGGCCATAGACGGGTTGGTTTGGGTCTCGAAACTACCGAGATAAATGCGTTTTTACAAGGTATGTTTAAACATCGAAAACAATGCCCTGCGCCAGTGGCAACGATTGACCATAGTTGATGGTGTTTGTTTGCCTGCGCATGTAAACCTTCCAGGCATCGGAGCCCGACTCGCGACCGCCACCGGTTTCTTTTTCGCCCCCAAAGGCCCCGCCAATTTCAGCACCCGAAGTACCGATGTTAACATTCGCAATGCCGCAATCCGATCCAGCTGCCGACAGAAACTTCTCCATGTCCTCTACGCGGGTGGTCATGATGGACGATGACAAGCCCTGCCGCACCCCGTTTTGAATACGAATCGCCTGATCTAACGTCTTGTACCGGATGAGGTAAAGGATGGGCGCAAACGTTTCGTGTTGAACGATTTCAAATTCGTTTCGGGCTTCCACCACAGCCGGTCTCACATAACAACCCGACTCGTAGCCTTTACCTTTTACCACACCCCCCGGCACCAGCACCTGGCCGCCTTCCGCCTTTACCTGGCGAAGCGCTTGTTGGTAAAGCTTGACCGCCTGCTGGTCAATCAACGGGCCGACATGGTTCTCGGGATTGAGCGGGTTGCCAATGCGAAGTTGACCGTAGGCCTTAACGAGTTTCGCCTTCACGTCATCATACACTTTTTCATGAATGATCAGTCTGCGCGTGGTGGTGCAGCGCTGCCCCGCAGTGCCCACCGCCCCAAACAGGGCCGCGCGAATGGCAATGTCGAGATTCGCGTGCGCGGAGACAATAATGGCGTTGTTGCCACCCAATTCCAGCAACGCGCGACCGAGGCGCTCACCGACTGTTTTGGCCACGGCCTTACCCATGCGGGTAGAACCCGTAGCGGAAACCAGCGGCACTTGCTCGCTGGCACACATCCATTGGCCCACCTGTGCACCTCCGTTTATGAGACAACTTACCCCTTCGGGTACATTGTTCTTCCGGAACACCTCGGCTACAATCTTCTGGCAGGCAATGCTGCAGAGCGGTGTCTTTTCTGACGGCTTCCACAGGCACACGTCACCGCAAACCCAGGCCAACATGGAGTTCCAACTCCAGACCGCAACCGGGAAATTAAAGGCCGAGATAATCCCCACAATACCGAGCGGGTGATACTGCTCGTACATGCGGTGAAGCGGCCGCTCCGAATGCATGGTAAGCCCATACAACTGGCGCGACAAACCCACAGCAAAATCACAGATGTCGATCATTTCCTGCACCTCACCTAATCCTTCAGACAACGATTTTCCCATTTCATAGGAAACCAACATGCCCAGGGCCGTTTTCTTTTTGCGGAGTGCATCACCAATCTGACGCACGACCTCTCCGCGTTTGGGTGCCGGCACCGTCCGCCACTCGGCAAAGGCTCTCTCCGCTGCGGCCATAACCTTTCGAAATGATGCGTCATCCGTACTCTTGACCGAACCAATTTTTTTGCCATCTACCGGGGATACCGAGACGATAGCGGGTCCTTTGCTGGACAGCCATTGGCGGCCGGTGGAGACACCGGGATTCGATTTTTGAATGCCCAGTTGCTTCAATGCATCAGCAAGCGAAAGTTCTTTCATGACGGAGAGATAAAGTAGGTAATGACTAAAATTTGATTAGAAGCCATCTCAAAAACACTTCATCATGCCAGATTGAGTCTGTCGAAACCGGGTTTCAATTCCGAATAGCCTTCGACAAGCTCAGGCTGACAATTGAAAATTGATTTTTGAGATGGCTTCTAGCAAAGGTAACAGGAAAATGAGGAATGCACGTGGTGCTATTCCTCCAACCATTCGATGCCAAAGGTGCCGCGCTCGCCAGTTGCATTCAGACCTTCGATCAGTACACCGCCCCGTTTGATCTCGAGAATCCGGTTGAGGGATTCCAGATTTTCAACCTCCACTTTATCAATGTGAGTGATGACAAACCCATCGGGCACCTGGGCTTTAAGCCACGGGCCGGATTTTTTTCGGACGAGCCGCACGCCCCCTTCCAGGTGAAGCTCGGCTAATTGCCGATACGCCACGTTTTCAAATTCGCCACCACCCAGATTGGTCGCAATGGCTCGTGTAGCCAAATCTAATTCGCCATCAAAATTGCGCAGCACGGCCTTAACGTGGCGCGCCAGGCCCTCGCGCCAGTACGTCACTTCTACGGATTGCCCCGGACGATTGCGGGCCACACGCTCCTGCAATTCGGAAACCGTATTAACCGGGTTGCGGTCAACCTGAGTGATGACGTCTCCGGCCGTCAGCCCCGCCATGTCGGCTGCACTTCCGCGGTTGACGCGCAAAATGTAAACACCTTGTACAAGAGGCAGATTTTCTTCCTCCGCCAGTTCGGGCGTAACATCCCGAATTTCAACTCCCAGCAGGCCGCGTTGAACCTGGCCGAACTCCAACAGGTCGTCCATGATTTTCTTCACAAGGTTAACCGGAATGGCAAACGAGTAACCGGCATAGTTGCCCGTGTTGGTGGCAATGGCCGAATTGATGCCAATTAATTCCCCTTTCAAATTGACTAAGGCACCTCCGCTGTTTCCCGGGTTTACGGCTGCATCGGTTTGAATGAAAGACTCAACTTGCAGATTATTGCGGTCGCGCAGAATGCCAATGTTACGCGCCTTCGCGCTGACAATCCCGGCCGTTACGGTCGAATTCAAATCGAATGGATTCCCAACCGCCAACACCCATTCTCCGGGCGTCACCAAATCTGAATTACCGTAGCGCACAAACGGCAATTCGCTGGCTTTAATTTTAAGCAGAGCCAAATCGGTGCTTTCATCGCGGCCGACCACGCGGGCATAGTAGCGTTGATTAGTAGACGTGACCACTTCAATGTTGCTGGCGTCTTCAATCACGTGGTAGTTGGTTACCACATAACCATCATCCGTCAGAATAACGCCCGAGCCGGAGGAGTGCGCCTCGGGGTTGAAATGATATTCGAGCGGATTGAGACTGAAGGACCCTGCTCCAAGATTGGTGCGGATGTGCACCACGGCCGGGATGGCGGCAGCGGAGGCATCCTGAAAACTTACGGGGGCTTGACGAAAGGCGATGGAATCGCGGGTGGAAATGAACCGCACGCGCTGGCGCTGCTGAATGGACGAGTAGCCAGCGTCCGTCTCGATCATGCGCAGCGTAAAAAATGACCCCACCACAGCGCCAAACGTAGCCAGGCCAACCACTAAGACAATAAACAACAGGCGGTTGCGCATTCGATTTCTCCTCGTCACACAAATAACGGCAAAAGCCCCTCAAAAGATGAGCGGAACAAAACAAAAAAGGCGCCCCCGCTTGCGCGGGGACGCCCAACCCTCTACCTAAACCCTGCTCTTCAACGCATGGGTAACCTTAGCTAACTTTGATGGTCTGCTTCAGTGCCTTTTTCTCGTCTTTCGGAATGGTAACTTCCAGTATTCCGTTGACGTAACGAGCCGAGATCTTGGCACCATCCACATTCTCAGGTAAACTGAACGAGCGGCTGAAGCTGCCGTACTGCGTTTCGAGGCTGTGGAAATTGCGCTCTTTCGTTTCGTTGGTGAACTTCCGCTCGCCACTGATGGTGAGGAACTGATCTTTCACCTCCAGTTGAAAATCCTCCTTGTTCATGCCGGGCGCGGCCACATGAATTTCATAACTGTTGTCGTTTTCCACGATGTCCACCCGCGGCACAAATGTGCTGCCGCCCATGCGCGTCATGTTCTCATTAAAGAAAGGGTCGATCAGGCTGCTGAATGATGTCGGTACGAAATCATTAGCGTTGTATCGGATGATGCTCATATGTTTTTATGTTTTGGTTGATTTTGTTGTCTGATCTCCCCAATCGAAAAACCATGCCACTGCATTTTTCGACCCAATAGCAGACAAAATGACTTACTTGATCAGTCAAAATACAAACAAAGGTGACATAATGGCTTATATTGCTACTTGTACCAGGCAATTCGCCTGGAGAAGTACATGATCACCGCGATAATGGCAAACAACCCCATGCTGCCAATCAGCAGGGAGTAGTCTTGTGCCTGCACGATCACGAAAATGAATCCGTAAAAAGCCACCATAAGCCCGGTGAAGAGCCCCACCATGGACTTACCGGGCAGGAACGTGGAGGCGTACAGCGCCACGAGGATAACCGTTGCCACCGATGAAATGGCATAAGCTGCGTTGTAGCCCAGGTGTTCCGAAATGGAGAGGAGAAGCGAGTAATAAATGATCAACGCCACGCCAACCAAAATGTATTGAAACGGATGAATGCGCACACGGCTGGTGATTTCCACCAGGAACAGCGCGGTGAAGGCCAGGATGATAATGAGGATACCGTATTTGGCGGTTCGAATACTCTTCTGATACTGGTCGGCCGGCAGATCCAACCGAACGCCAAACGAAGAGCCAACGAGGTTTTGCTCCTCGTTAATCCATTGTTGTGCAAAGGGCCGGTTAAACGACAGCACCTTCCATTTCGCGCTGAATCGCTCTGCGGTAATGTCGGGTGCCTGAACCGGTAATAGGGCGCCTTCAAAACTGGGTGACGACCAACTGCCTGCCAGCGTAACGTCCGTAGTCTTGCCGGCTGGCACCACATAGAGGCGTTCGCTGCCTTTCAATTGCAGATCAAGTGTAACGGAGAGGGCACTGTCAGGTCTTTGGGTCCACGGAAGTTTCGTCACGATGCCCGACTCGTTCGAGCCGTCCTGAAGGTTGTTTACGTTCACCCCGATGTCGTTGATGGGCTCGGACGGGAGATTCACGCTACTCAACCGAATGACCGGGTTCTCACTGATGCCGCGCAAATCGGAGATACCGGTGAGCAGTTCGGCTTTGGCCCAATGCACCCGGCCGTCCTCAATATTCCAGCGGGCAAAATCAAGTTCGGGAAATTTTGCCCTGACGCTGAGGCGCGAATCGTACACAATAGCATCGAAAATGCCGCGGTGGCGCACGTGCGGGCTGAGGTCACCCGAAATCATGAGCTCATCGGGCAGGAAGTAAGCGAACTCTGTACTCTCAAAAACCTCTTCAATGGGTTTACCGTCTTCCCACCGTTTGTTTTTCACAACACGCGTATAGGGTACGCGCAGGAGAGGGCCGGCCAGGGTTTGAGGGTCCGACCACTTGCTCGAGATTTCGGCAATTACTTCGGTGGCGCGCGACTGCCGCTCGTCCATCAGCGACATCACCCAACTGGCGGGGATGAGCAAAATCAGGCTGAGGAGCCCGATGGAGACCAGCTTGAGCATGATGGACTCCTTCACCCAGTGTTGGAGCCGATCGAGGGGAGTGGGATTGTTTTCCAAAACTTAAAAAAACTTTGATTTTAAAAGTGAATAGGTAAAAAATTATTTTCGTTGCGCGCGGATGACTTCTTCCATGGCATCGAGGTGTTTGCGGAAAGCCTGTTTACCGCGCTCGGTTACCTTGTAGCGCGTATTGGGCTTACGGTCGACAAACGACTTCTGCACGAGGATGTACTTTTCGCGCTCCAGCGCCTTCAGGTGGGTGGCCAGGTTGCCGTCTGACGTTTGCAGCAATTCTTTCAGACCCACAAAATCGAACGAATCGTTGGCCGTGAGTACGCCCATGATTTGCAGGCGCACCCGGTGTTCCAGTATTCGGTCGAGATGATCAAACGGGTTTTTCATCGATCGTACTTTCGGTACATCACGGCTCCGTACACGATGTGTAACACGCCAAACCCCAGGGCCCAGAACAACAGACCGTAGCCGGGCCACAGGGCGGCCGCGAGGCCAATCAGAATTTCGCTGTAACCCAGGTAGCGTATTTCGCCATAGAGGTTGGGACTGGCGTTAATCAGGGCCAGCCCGTAGAAGATCAGAAGGGAAGGGGCAACGACACCAAAGTGGCCATTCAGCAAAAGCAACAGCGTAAACAGGCCTCCGGTCGCCAACGGTATGAGCAGATTGATCACGAGCCGCCTGCTGGTTTCATTCCAAAACGGCTGCCCCGCTTTTTCGGCCTTTCGCCTGCTGAGCCAGTAGCCGCTGGCCAGTGAGGCTACCAGTACGGCTGCTGCAATCGCCAGCAGGGGCACCAGATTGGCGCCACGCACGGACTCCTGCCGGTAGTCGATGGGTGCCAGCGGAAATTGAATCAGGTAATAGGCAGCCGAGGCACCCAGCAGGGCATAGGTGCCCGCCAGTATGCCCGACAAGCCACTGAGCGACAGAAATTTGGAAGATTGCTCCATCATTTTGCGGATGGAGGCCAGGTCTTCCTGGTAGTGATCGGCCGGCTTCATTTAAAAGTACTTTTGTTTTCAAAGCAAATATACGTGCGGCACTGCGACAAGTTTCAGGCAAAATCTTTTTTCTGAGTGGGCCGCGTTTGGCCAATCAAATGAATCGTCCTAATATTGCAGCCCCATTCCTCCTTAGCTCATCCCGACTTGGTCGGGAGGTTAGAGCATCTGAAAGGGTGCCGGCAAAAGGAGGGCGGTAAATAGAAGACAAATTCCTCCTTAG